>CEST01040417.1_pt1 | contig 75499 bp, 75 predicted proteins | sample 326921 | NCBI WGS metagenome assembly CEST01 (sample SAMEA2621509, study PRJEB7988) | marine metagenome | biome: marine biome (ENVO:00000447); feature: surface water layer (ENVO:00002042); material: "saline water (ENVO:00002010), including plankton (ENVO:xxxxxxxx)" | depth 5 m
AGGCAAAGGATAGTCTGTAAGGGTTAGCACTGTAACATCACAATTTTCTATAGTAGAGGCTACATGACTTACCAAGGCATGATTTATTGAAGTACTACTATTACTTCCTGCAAAGGCTATGATTTTTTTCATTCTTTAAAGATATTGAAAAGGATAACCATTTCAAATAAAAAGAATTCTAGAAAAAGCATGATTTAGATAAACCTCTATGCTACTGTTCTAGAATTCTTTTAAGAGTTAATAATTTTATATTTAAATATGTAAAGCTCTATCTGCCGTTGCGGCTAGAGCAGCTTCTTTAATTGCTTCTGCGTAGGTTGGATGGGCATGGCTCATACGTGCTATATCTTCTGCACTGGCACGAAACTCCATTGCTACTACCATTTCAGCAATAAGATCTGCACAACGAGCTCCTACCATATGCGCACCTAAAATTTCATCTGTAGTTGCATCACTTAGTATTTTTACAAAACCATCTGTATCTCCACTGGCTCTTGATCTACCTAGAGCACGCATAGGAAACTGTCCTGCTTTGTATGCAATTCCAGATTCTTTTAATTGCTCCTCTGTTTTACCAACACTAGCAACCTCTGGCCAAGTATAAACAACACCAGGAATTAAGTTATAATCTATATGTGGTTTTTGACCTGCTAGAATTTCGGCAGCCATGACACCCTCTTCTTCTGCTTTGTGAGCTAACATAGCGCCGCGCACCACATCTCCAATGGCGTATATGTTTGAAATATTTGTTTGTAAGTGATCATTTACATCTACTTGTCCTCGCTCATTGGCTTTTACACCAGCATTTTCAAGGTGAAGCCCATCTGTAAAAGCACGACGCCCTACAGATACCAAACAATAGTCTCCAGTAAAAGTTACTTCTTTATCTTTCTTGTCTGTGGCGGTAATAGTTACTTGGTTTGACACTCTTGTTACATTAGACACTTTATGAGACAAGAAAAACTTCACTCCTTGCTTCTTCATTGCCTTCATTAATTCTTTACTCTGTGCGGCGTCCATGGTTGGAATAATTCTATCCATGTATTCTATTACAGATACTTCTGCACCAAGTCTCTTATAAACCTGACCTAGCTCCAGACCAATAACACCACCACCAATAACAACCATATGCTTTGGAATCTCTGTAAGACTCAAAGCTTCTGTAGAGGTAATGACACGTTGTTTGTCTAGGGTAATAAAAGGCAAGGTAGCTGGCTTACTTCCTGTAGCAATTATAGTATTTGCTGCCTCTATAGTTTGAGTAGTTTCTCCAGTTATTTCAATATGTGTAGCATCCTTAAAAGAACCTAGTCCTGTAAAAACATCAATCTTATTTTTATTCATTAAAAAATCAATTCCTTTGGTAGTTTGCTCTACCACAGATGCTTTTCTTTCGATCATCTTCTTGAAATTAATTTTAACCTCTCCAGGAATATCAATACCATGCCCTTCAAAATGCTTTATAGCATCTTCATAATGATGTGACGAATCCAGTAAAGCCTTGCTAGGAATACAACCCACATTTAAACAGGTTCCCCCAAGGGTATTATATTTTTCGATAATTGCGGTTTTCATACCTAATTGTGCGCAACGAATTGCCGCTACATATCCACCAGGGCCAGAACCTATTATTGCAACATCATACTTTGACATACTACTTCTTTTTTAATTAACATTTTTGCTCCGATGCTAATATTTCCAGAGCGCATCTACAAAGGTACACTTCTACTCAGAAGTTTAAAAGTTTATAGGCATTGAAGTTTATGTTCTATTGTGAAATATTATTGTTTAGATTCTACATCCTTTAAAATCCAATCTAAGGCTGCATCAATTCCATTTTCTTTATCTAAAATAGTAGGCATAATCTCCACATCTGCTTTTACACCATAGCCATCTGGATCTGTTTTTTGAGGTGCATCAACTTGCATCATCCCCATACGTACAATGATTTTTGAATTTGGCAATTTATAGTTGTAGAACATTCCTGCCACGGTCCCATTATAGGCACCTCCTGTTTCTTGACCTACAAAAATGGCTCGTTTATTTGCTTTTAAATGTGTCGACAAAATAGATGATGCCGAAAAAGAATTGCCATTAATTAAGACATATAAATTTCCTTTAAAGTTATATTCACTTGGCTCTTGATGCTTTATACCTTTAAATCTATAATACAACTTACCATCTCTCTTTCTTGTTTTTAGTAAATTATGAGTTATAATAATTGGAGAAAACAAACCAGCAAAAATCTTTAGACTAGTAGGTATAGTATTACTCATAAGGTAATTTAAAATGGGGATTCTACTTGTGACTTCACTTTCATTTATAAAAACATATTCTTTATCTGTTAAATATGAATAAAGATCATCAATTTCACTTAATGAACCTCCTCCATTATCTCTTAAATCTATAATTAAATTTTTGGTTTTCAAGCTGTCCATAGCCTGAAAGCATTGCTCATAAAAGGTGTCAGATTTTCCGCCAGTGAATCCTCTTATCTTCATATATACAACAGCACTATCTGCTCCTATTAAATTAAAATTTCGGGTATAATGATCACTCATACTATCATAATCATATATTTTATTTTTCTTGCGTTTTTTCTTTGCAAGAGCGCTGAGTTCCTTTTTTTCTTTTTTACTTAATTTCGGTTTAGGAGTTTTCGCTAGGCTATCTATTTTTGTTGTATCGCTTTTAGGGTTTTTATCTTTCCAAGTGAATTGCTTTGAAAATATAGAATCATCTTGTTTCAAGGTTACCTGAATACTGTCTTGAAATCCATTTTCTCTATAATAAAAACTTTTAAATCGTGAACCTACAATAGCTTCAAAAAAGGTTGTATTATATCCATCACTTGCGATATAATTATTATATTCCTTTACGATTTCTTGAGGAGTCACAGCATCAATTTTTAAGACCTCCGCCCCTACTAATAAAGAATCTTCATTTTTGGCCGACTTTACAAAAAGCCTAGATTCTATATACTGGTACCCTAAAGTATTAAAATTGAATTTTTTGTCTTTATATGTTTTACGTGTTTTCTTGTCGCGTTTTTTTTGAGGCGGAATGACACTTATATGTCCCTGTCCAACAGCCTTTACAACTGGAGCTAATTTTTTATAAAATTGTTTACTGGTTAGTGGCTGCTTTATTGTGTTTTTTAAACTATCAAATTTTGCTTCTAATGCTTCTTTTGTTATGTATTGATATAATCTAGGATGATTTCTTTGTAATTTTTGATAGGTTTTATCTACATCTTCATGTAATGCTTCAATAGATTGTGGTTGCAATATAGCTTGATTGTATTTTTCTAAACTATTACATGATACTAGCAATAAACCAACAAGAACAAGTTGTAATTTTTTCATAAATTCATTTTCTTTTTTAAACGCTGCTTTTTTATATGAAGGTCAAATCCCGTGCCAAAAACGTATTGATTTTTAGTTTATAATTCTTTACTAATATAGGGTTAAGCGCTAGACTCTTAAACACGCTTTAGAGCGTATTTAAAAATGTTAAACAAAAAAAGAGCAACCCAATACTAAGAGTGAAAAACAAAAAAACGATACTACTAAGCCATTTTTTATTTTTATGATACCGTAAAGGCTGTTGAATTTTTTACTTCGTTTATGGTGAAAGAACTTTGTGTACTTCCAATATTCTTTAGAGATGTTAATTTATTAATCATAAAAAGTCTAAAGGCATCCATGTCTTTTACAACTACTTTTAACAAATAATCGTACTCACCACTCACATGAAAACACTCAAGTACTTGGTCTAATTGTGATACTTCAGACTCAAAATCTGAAATATTTTTTTCAGTATGATGTGAGAGTTTTACATGGCAAAACACCATGAAACCAAAATCAAGATGTTTTTTTTCTAATAATGCAACATACTTTTTAATAACTCCAAGACGCTCCAGTTTTTTTATACGCTCATACACAGCCGTTACAGAAAGATTAAGCTTTCCAGATAAGTCTTTATTAGTCTGTTTACTATCTTCTTGCAAGTAACGGAGCAACAAAAGGTCTGTATTGTCTAATTTCATGTAGAAAATTTTTCGTAAAAATACATTATACGAACATAAAACAGATTAAAAAACAGGATTTATTGATTTAACTAGAATAAATCACTTTATTGATTAGGCATGATCAAATATTATTCAGCTTATTTGTATTTTTGATGTTATATTTTTTGATTTGTAACAAAAAATAAAGGATTTCAAACAATTAACCTAATCTCACAATACACATATATCATGGCAAAAAAAGACTTTAACCCTGCAAATAATATACAAGACCTTCAATTATTTGGAGAATCTGGAGGTGTTAACCCATCTATTTCAGATTCATCAACCTATACCTTTCTATCTGCACAAACCATGCTTGACACCTTTGAGGGAAACACAGAAGGTTGTTATTTATATTCACGCCATACTGCCCCTTCTAACCTAAATTTAGGCGAGGCCCTAGCGGCCATGGAGGGTACAGAAACTGCCAATGTTGCTGCCAGTGGTATGGGAGCTATCACTCCTACTATTTTACAATTTTGTGAAGCTGGAGATCATGTAGTATCAAGTAGAACGATTTATGGTGGTACCTACGCATTTCTAAAAAACTTTACACCAAAACTCAATATCAACACAACCTTTGTTGACATTACAAAACTAGAAGCGGTTGAGGCGGCAATTACACCTCAAACTAAGATTATCTTCTGTGAGTGTGTGAGCAACCCATTACTTGAAATAGCAGATATTAAAGGACTTGCAGCTATTGCTAAAAAACATAAGCTACAACTACTTGTTGACAATACATTTTCACCACTAACGATATCTCCTATAAAATTAGGGGCAGATGTTGTAATGCATAGTTTAACAAAATTTATAAACGGTAGTAGTGACACTATGGGAGGTGTTGTTTGTGGATCTCAAGAATTAATAAACTCTTTGCGAGATGTAAACAATGGTGCTTGTATGTTGCTTGGCGCCTCTATGGACAGTTTGCGTGCAGCGTCAATATTAAAAAACCTAAGAACCTTGCATATACGCATGCAACAACACAGTAAAAACGCGCTGTATCTTGCACAAAAATTTGAAGCAGATGGGGTACGCACAGTATACCCTGGATTGCCCTCTCACCCAGGACATGCATTATACAACAGTATGATGAACGACAAATACGGATACGGTGGTATGTTAACTATTGATGCGGGAGGCCTTGAGAACGCAAACAAACTAATGGAGTTAATGCAAGAGAAAAATGTAGGATACCTTGCCGTGAGTTTAGGGTTTTATAAAACCTTATTTAGCGCACCAGGAACTTCTACCTCTTCAGAAATACCTGAAGAAGAACAAGCAGAAATGGGATTAACAGATGGATTAATTAGGTTCTCTATTGGTCTAGATGACGATATTGAGCGCACCTACCAGATGATGCATAAATGCATGAAAGAAGTAGGGGTCTTATAAAATTATGATAAGACAAATAATAAAAGAGAGCTATATTTTAAAACATAGCTCTCTTTTTGATTTGCGTATATTTCCACAAAATTGTAACATTACAAAACCATTTAAATATACACCATGCAAGAAGACAACCTTTCAGATATTAATATTCAAGATCAAAAAACAAAAGACAACAAAGAGCTTAGTATCTGGGAAGCGCTTATTCCTGTTGTTATCTTAATGTCTTTGCTAGCCTATAACATTTTTGTAAAAGACGGTGCGTGGTTTGGTGATTACTCAAACCAATACATATTACTTATTGGCGGAGGTATTGCAGCCATTGTAGGAGCTTTAAATAAGGTGTCTGTTGGCGTAATGCTCAAAGAAGTTTTGGAGAACATCAAAAGTGTTTACAAGCCTATTATAATATTAATGCTGGTTGGCGCTTTGGCAGGCACTTGGCTGGTAAGTGGTATTATTCCTGCCATGGTGTATTATGGATTACAAGTACTAAGCCCAGAAATATTCTTACCTGCATCTGTAATTATTGCCGCTATTATCTCTATCGCTACAGGAAGCTCCTGGACCACCTCAGCTACGGTTGGTATTGCATTAGTAGGTATTGGGACCGCATTAGGTATTAACCCTGGAATGATTGCTGGAGCTGTAATATCTGGAGCTTATTTTGGAGATAAGATGTCTCCATTAAGTGACACTACAAACCTAGCACCTGCAATGGCTGGTACAGATTTGTTTACCCACATAAAGTATATGGCATACACTACTGTGCCAACAATTATTATTACCCTTATTGTATTCTCAATTCTAAGCATTACTATTGAAACCTCTGGAGAAGCAGATATTAGCAATCTACTACAAACAATAAACGCAACTTTTAATACCACAGGATGGTTATTTATTGTACCACTTATAGTTATTGCGCTAATTGTATTAAAAACAAATCCACTAGTCGCCTTAGCAACTGGAGTAGTTTCTGCCGCTATTTTTGCCGTTATTTTTCAACCCGAAATTTTAGCTAAAATTTCAGACACTACCACAGGGGCATTATCACAAGCAATTCTTAGCGATGTAGCAATACAAACCCCAAATAAAACCTTAAATGAGTTATTTAGTTCAGGTGGACTTATTGGCATGTTATGGACCATTTTACTTATTGCATCAGCGATGGTTTTTGGTGGCGTTATGGACGGTATAGGAGCTCTAGCAAGAATTACAAAATCATTGTTAAAAATGGCTTCTTCTGTATTTGGTTTGTTTGCAACGACCGTTGTGAGTTGTTTTGGGTTAAATGTAATTGCAAGTGACCAATATCTTGCACTGGTCATTCCTGGAAAAATGTTCAAACAAGCCTATGAAGATAAAAACCTTGCTCCAGAAAACCTATCAAGGACCCTAGAGGATTCTGGAACAGTAACTTCTGTACTAATTCCATGGAATACCTGTGGAGCCTATCAAAGTGATGTACTGGGTGTTGGTGTTGGCGAATATTTTATGTTTGCGATCTTTAACTGGCTCAGCCCTTTTATGACCTTAATCTTTGCCGCTTTTAAAATAAAAATCAGACTGTTACGTCAAGCAAAAGTAGCCTAATCAAGGTATTAAATATCTATTAAATGGTTTTGGAAATAATTGTATTTCCAAAACCATTTTTTATGAATAACGTACTAAAACATTGTGAAGTGTTTTGTACTTTTAAACTCTAAATTAAAAATAAAAACTATGGCTCAAATAACTCTTGGTGGAAACCCAACAAACACTTCAGGGACTCTTCCCACCGTTGGTACACAAGCAACAGATTTTACGCTAACTGCAGTAGATTTATCTTCAAAAAACTTGACAGATTATGAAGGTAAAAGAAAAATATTAAATATTTTTCCTAGTGTAGATACTGGAGTATGTGCAAGCTCTGCAAGAACTTTTAATACACAAGCTGCTTCGCTAAACAACACACAAGTGTTATGTATCTCAAGAGACCTTCCATTTGCACAGGCGCGTTTTTGTGCAGCAGAAGGGATAGAAAATATTGAAATGCTAAGCGACTTTAAAGACGGTAGTTTTGGAAAAGACTATGGACTTACCATCATAGATGGCGCTTTTGCTAATTTGCATTCTAGGGTAGTAATGGTATTGGATGAACAAAACAAAGTGCTATATACAGAACAGGTGCCAGAGATTGGGCAAGAGCCTAATTATAATGCGGCTTTAAAAATATTAGGATAATGTTAAACTCCTTCCTAGGCAAACGCTTACTTGGCTGTAAATATGCCATTAAGGGCGCCATTCAACTCATAAAAAACGAAGCAAGCGTACAAGTGCAAACAGTTATTGCCATTGGTATTACTATTGCCGGATTTGTTTTTGAAATTTCGGCAACCGAGTGGATGTTGCAATGTTTTGCTATTGGATTGGTCATGACAGCAGAGGGCTTAAATACAGCCGCAGAAGAAATTGCAAACTTTATTCATCCAGACCAACATCCAAAAATTGGATATATTAAAGATGTGGCTGCAGGAGCTGTTTTTTTTGCAGCTATAACCGCTGTTGTAATTGCTGGTATTATTTATATTCCTAAATTTTAAAGAACAAACGTCTGCCAAGAGCATAAAAATAGGCGATATTGGTATTTACTAAGACCCGCTAGAGTCAAAATACAGTAACACAATTATTTAAAAATAAAAACACAACATAACTCATAACAATTTGTATTTTTGTTTTAGACACCTAACACTTCATGGCTAAAAAGAAAACAACAACATCAAATAAACCAAAACAGCCTAGAAAACCTGTCTCGTTTTCTCTTTCAAAACAGCAAAAAATATTACTAGGTAGTTTCCTTGCACTTCTAGGTATTGCACTATTATTTTCTTTTACTTCATTTTTATTTACTTGGCAAGCAGACCAAAGTATTGTTGGAGTTTTTGATAGAACCCTAGAGACAAAAAATTGGCTTAGTACCTTTGGGACCAATATAGCTCACTTTTGCATGTATCAAGGTTTTGGTGTTGCTGCCTATATTTTTGCCACCCTAGTGACCCTAACTGGTGTGTACTTCTTTTTTGATTACACCAAAAAACAATTAAAGAGATTTTGGTTTTGGGGTATTTTGCTGATGATTTGGATTTCTGTGTTTTTTGGTTTTTTTGATACTAATAACGGCATACTAAGCGGCGTTATTGGTTTTGAACTAAATGATTTTTTACAAGACTATGTGGGCTTAACTGGAACCATATTAGCCATGACATTTTTTGCTATTGTGTATTTGGTCTTACGCTTAAAAATAACCCCAGACAAGGTACAAGATGCCTTGAGAAAAACAAAAAAAGACATCACAGCAGATTTTTCACAAAGTGATAGCACACAAAACACAGTAGAGAACAACATAGTTTCTACTCAAGAAACTACAAACAATACACCTATTGGGGCAGAGATACCTCTAGACACAAACCCTAGTCCTATAACCAGTGTAGGAAATTTAGACCCTCAAGAGACTAAAGAAGAAACTACCCCAAATAGCCTCCAAGAAAACCCTGAGGCAGACGCCACTGAAAGTGAGCTAGCCATGGAGGTAGAACAGGCAAAAGAAGAAGTGATTGTAAAAGAAAACTTGAGTGATAGACTCGTAAAAGATTTTGGAGAATTTGATCCTACACTAGAATTAAGTAATTACAAATTCCCTACCATTGAACTGCTAAAAGATTATACCGCTGGACAAGGTATTACTATCAATCAAGAAGAGCTTGAAGAAAACAAAAATCGCATTGTTGAAACCCTAAATAATTATAAAATTGGTATTGCCAGTATTAAAGCTACCGTAGGGCCAACAGTTACCTTATATGAAATTGTTCCAGATGCTGGAATACGTATCTCAAAAATTAAGAACCTAGAAGACGATATTGCCTTATCTCTTTCTGCACTTGGAATACGCATCATTGCTCCTATTCCTGGGCGTGGAACCATAGGTATTGAAGTGCCCAACAAAAACCCAAAAACAGTATCCATGCGTTCTACCATTGCCTCTCCAAAGTTTCAGAGCGCAGAAATGGAGCTTCCCTTAGCCTTAGGTAAAACAATTAGCAATGAAACCTTTGTAGTAGACTTAGCTAAAATGCCTCACTTACTAATGGCAGGAGCTACAGGACAAGGAAAGTCTGTAGGCTTAAATGCGATTTTAACCTCCCTGTTGTATAAAAAACATCCTGCAGAGGTGAAATTTGTATTGGTAGATCCTAAAAAAGTAGAGCTTACCTTATTTAATAAAATTGAACGTCATTACTTGGCTAAATTACCAGGTGATGAAGATGCTATTATCACAGATACAAATAAGGTAATTACTACCTTAAACTCTTTGTGCGCAGAAATGGATCAACGATATGATTTATTGAAAAATGCCTACGTGCGTAATATCAAAGAATACAACACCAAGTTTAAGGAACGTAAGCTAAACCCAGAAGAGGGACACAAATTCTTGCCTTATATAGTACTAGTGATTGATGAGTTTGCAGATTTAATAATGACTGCAGGAAAAGAGGTGGAAACCCCCATTGCACGGTTAGCGCAATTAGCCCGAGCCATTGGTATACACCTTATTGTGGCAACCCAACGTCCTTCTGTAAATGTAATTACCGGTATCATAAAAGCCAATTTCCCTGCGCGTATTGCCTTTAGGGTAACTAGTAAGATTGACTCTCGTACTATTTTGGACAGTGGTGGCGCAGATCAATTAATTGGGCGCGGTGATATGCTATATACCCAAGGAAATGAATTAGTAAGAATACAATGTGCTTTTGTTGACACCCCAGAAATTGCAGACATCACAGATTATATAGGTGGGCAAAAAGCCTATCCAGATGCCTATATCTTACCTGAGTATGTTGGCGAAGAAGGTGGCACAAATCTTGATAATAATATCAATGAGCGCGATGTAATGTTTAGAGAAGCTGCAGAGGTGCTGGTAATAGCTCAACAAGGTTCTGCCTCTTTATTGCAACGTAAGTTAAAATTAGGCTACAACCGTGCAGGTAGAATCATAGATCAACTAGAAGCTGCAGGTATTGTTGGCCCCTTTGAAGGAAGTAAAGCTAGAAGCGTGTCTGTTTCTACTTTAGAGGCCTTAGACCAATTGTTAGAAAACGAATAAAAATGATGAAAATAGTTTTAAGTATATTCATATTTATAGCCACTACTGCAACCTATGCTCAAAATGCAACAGCATTGCTAAAAGAGGTTTCTACCAAAGTAAGAAGCTATGACAATGTACAAATCGAGTTTAAATACAACTTAAACAACCAAAAAGAACGTGTTAACCAAGACACGCGCGGAGATGTCACTCTCTCTGGCGATAACTACATTTTAAACATGTTAGGGCTCACCCGCATGTTTGATGGCACATCTATTTACACCATTGTATCAGAGGATGAAGAAGTAACGATTTCTTCATTTAATAGTGAAGATGAAAAAGACATCACTCCCTCTGAAATGTTAACCTTTTACGAGTCTGGCTATGATTCAAAAATGGGGCTTGTGGAAACTATAAAAGGAAGAAAAATTCAATTTGTGAAATTAACACCTATTGATAGTGATGCCGAAATTAAAAAAATCTATTTGGGTATTGACAAAAAGACAAAACACATCTATAAATTAATACAAATAGACAGCAAAGGCACAAAATATACCTTAACGGTTCAATCCTTTAAGACAAATCTGCCTCTTTCAAAAACCTTATTTACTTTTAACGAGGCAACGTACGCCAAAAAGGGGTACTACATTAATAAGTTGGACTAACTACTTGGTTTGAAAATACTAGACAGGTACATATTGGTTACATACTTGAGGACGTTTTTTAGCGTCTTCATTATTTTGATGTTTATTTTTGTGCTACAAACTATTTGGTTGTACATCGCAGAACTTGCAGGCAAAGACATTGATTTTCTCATCATCCTAAAGTTTTTATGGTTTTTCACACCTAAGCTAATACCTTTAGTACTTCCGCTCACTATTTTAGTAACCTCTCTAATGGTATTTGGAGGTTTTTCTGAGCGGTATGAGTTTGCTGCCATGAAATCAACAGGTATTTCATTACAGCGAGCTATGCGAAGTCTCACAGTCTTTATACTAGGCTTGGCATTAACTGCTTTTTTCTTTGCTAACAATATCATTCCGTATTCTGAATATAAGTGGCAAAACTTACGTAGAAATCTAGCACAGGTAAGTCCTTCTATGGTAATAAATGAAGGTCAGTTTAGTCAAATTGGGGAAGGTTTCAATATCAAAGTAGATGAGAAGTCTGGAGAAAACAAAGAGTTCCTTCGAGGCATTATTATTCATGAAAAGAATCCAGCAAAGCCCAACGGAAATTATATTGTAACCATTGCTGCAACAGGAGAGTTTAGAAGTCAAGAAGGCAGTAATACCTTATCTCTTATTCTTAATGACGGTTCTAGATATGAGGATATTCAAGAAAGGGACATCAGAAAACGAGAGCGCATGCCTTTTGCTAAGACTGATTTTAAACAATATACAGTTAATATAGACCTCACAGAATTAAACAATACAGACATTGATCGTGAAAATGATTTGAGCAATCAAAATATGTTTAACATGCGAGAGTTATTTATAGAAATTGATTCTCTATCTCAAGGGTATAGCAAAGACATAGAAAGTTTTGCAAATAACAGTTATTATAGAACTGGGTTTTCAAAATTTAAAAACACAAAAATTAAGGCAAAGCAACTTCCAGATAGTATTGACTCTTACATGGATGTGTTTTCACAAAAACGCCAAACCGAGATAGCAAAGATGGCACTAAACAATGCCAAAGGCACTTTGCAAACTATCGACGCTAAAAGAAAACAATACAAAATAAAGACAAAACGACTCAATAAATATGAGATGTCATTACACGACAAACAGGTACTACCTATAGCATGTATTATCTTGTTTTTTGTAGGAGCTCCCTTAGGCGCTATTATTCGTAAAGGCGGTATGGGCTTGCCAATGGTCGTGGCTGTTTTATTGTTTTTAACCTATCATTTCATTGGTATTTTTGCTAAAAACAGTGCAGAAGATGGAACCCTGCATCCATTTATCGCCACCTGGCTGAGTACTTTTATTATGTTTCCATTGAGCATATGGTTAACCTATAGAGCCACTACAGATCAAGGTGTCTTTGACTTAGAAACCTTTGTTGGAAGATTTGTAAAACTGTTTAAGAAAAAAGAAAAAGACCCAAAGAAATAACTCTTTTAAAATCATTAGAAGTTATCAGCATAGATATTAAAATAGTATAAGAAATTAATATTTCAGAAACTAAAAAGCAAACATACTTTAAAAAAGAAGGTGACAAACACCTTCTAAATTGTTTAACTTAACCAAATATTTAACACCCATACACCACACACAACTATGAATAAAGATCAATTCACAGAAAACCTTAGCCTACCTGTAGTAGCGGCGCCTATGTTTTTAATTTCTGGACCAGAGCTTGTTATTGAAGCTTGTAAGAACGGTATTGTAGGTACTTTCCCCGCATTAAACCAACGTACTACCGAAGGTTTTGAAGCATGGGTTGTGCAAATAAAAACGGAGCTAGAAGCCTGGGAAAAAGAAACAGGTAAGAAAGCAGCTCCTTTTGGAGTAAATCTCATTGTACATTTCAGCAATCCTAGAATTGAAGCAGATGTACATGTGTGTGTAAAACATAAAGTGCCACTAATTATTACCTCTTTGGGCGCTATTAGCCTTGTTGTTGATGCTGTTCATAGTTATGGCGGCTTGGTTTTTCATGATGTAATTAAAAGACGTCATGCAGAAAAAGCCATTGAAGCAGGTGTTGATGGTTTGATACTAGTATGCGCTGGTGCTGGAGGACACGCAGGAACCCTTCACCCTGTTCCATTTATAAACGAAATCAAAAAGATTTTTGATGGTTTTATATTATTATCTGGAGCATTAAGTACTGGGCAAGACGTTGCAAGTGCTATGCAAATGGGTGCAGATTTGGCCTATATGGGAACTCGTTTTATAAATACCACAGAAAGCGAAGCAAATCAAGAATACAGAGATATGATTATTGCCTCTGAAACAAAAGACATCACCTATACTGCTGCTATTAGTGGTGTAAGTGCTAACTTTTTAAGTAAGAGTTTAGACAATGCTGGTATCACTCAACAACAAAGAGAAAGCAAAGGTAAAATAGATTTTGGTAAGGAGATGGACACAGAGGCCAAGGCATGGAAAACCATCTGGTCTGCTGGTCAAGGGGTAACAACTATTGAGGACAACCTACCAATTAAAGAATTACTCCTTGGCATGAAAACAGAATTTAAAGATGCAATTGCCAAACAGCAAGCTATTGCAAAAAAATACAGTTAAAGTTTATAATGATTCATTAATAATTTCTCATACATTTTTGAAGGCAAAACCTTCTTAAGCACAATAGAAAATTTTTGCATAAAAGCACCCACGGTATATCGTACTTTGGGTGTTTTTTTATTGATAATCTTATAAACAGCTGCTGCCATTTGGTGTGGATCTTGCCCACTATCAACATCTGCATCCATCATTGCCAATGTAGCACTGTATGCTTTTTTATAGGGAGAGCCATCTAGTTTTGGGGCATGGTATCTGCCCGCAGCGATATTGGTAGCAAAATCTCCAGGCGCCACATTGCTCATGTGTATGCCAAATTGCAGCAATTCCATTCTATAGGCTTCGGTCGTTATTTCTAGGGCTGCTTTGGTGGCAGAGTAAATTCCTCTGTAAGGTAAGCCCATATATCCAGCTATAGAGGTTATGTTTATAATATGACCACATTGCTGAAGACGCATTGTAGGTAAAACTTCATTTGTTATTTGTATCGGGCCATACACATTGGTTGCAAAAACGTTGTGTATTTCTTCAATAGGAGTTTCTTCAATAGGGCCCGTAATTCCAACACCTGCATTATTAATAAGAATATCTAGTGTTGCTTCTCTTTCAAGAAGTGAGGCCACACAGGCTTTAATACTAGCTGTACTGGTAACATCTAGTTGTAGTAAAGCAAATGGGAAATCTGCCTTAAAACGATCTGGGTTTCTACTTGTTCCATAGACTTTATAATCTTTAGTAACCAAGTATTCTCCAATAGCTTTACCAATACCTGAGGACCCTCCTGTAATTAAGACAACTTTTTTCATAGTTTATATATTCCTGCAAAGATTAAATTATAGTAGTTACCATACAACAAATGATCGTTTTTATTAAAAAACAGGTTCTTTATAATCTGCTATTTTATGTAACAAATAGCACGACAACTCGTCAAACACATAAGTAACTTAAAAACATTTGTTCTTGGAAACAATTCTTAGTATTGAAAACCTTACTAAAAAATTTGGAACCCTAACGGCGGTAGACAATCTTTCTTTCTCGATTGAAAAAGGAAATGTATATGGCATATTAGGTCCTAACGGAAGTGGTAAATCTACCACCCTAGGTATTGTATTAAATGTAGTAAATAAAACTACAGGAAACTTTGCCTGGTTTGGGGCAAACGTCTCAACCCATAATGCCCTAAAAAAAGTGGGTGCCATTATTGAGCGCCCTAACTTTTACCCATATATGACAGCCAAACAAAACCTCGAGTTGGTCTGTAAAATTAAAGGGGTAGACACCACCCAGGTACAAAACACACTAGAGATTGTTGGCCTACTAGATCGCCAAGATGATAAATTCCAGGGATTTTCTTTAGGTATGAAACAACGCCTTGCTATTGCTTCAGCATTATTAAACACGCCAGAAATTTTAATTCTAGATGAACCAACAAACGGCTTGGATCCTCAAGGAATTCATCAAATTAGGAAGATTATTCAAAAAATAGCTTCAGAAGGAACAACCATTTTATTGGCCTCTCACCTTCTAGATGAAGTTGAAAAAGTATGTACCCATGTGGTGGTTCTTAACAAAGGTAAAAGCCTGTTTGTAGGAAAAGTAGAAGACATGAATACAAGTTTTGGTTTTGTTACACTAAAGTGTGATACCATGCCAGCTCTAAAAACAATACTCGAGGAAAACCTATCTTTTGGTAGTATCAAAGAAGAAGGAGATTTTTTAGTAGCATACCTAAAACAAGAGATGGACCCAGCAAAGCTTAATACACTATTATTTGAAAAAGGAATTACCCTCTCTCATCTAGTAAAACGTAAAGAAAGTCTAGAAGAGAGATTCTTAGCCTTGACAAAAAAACCAGAACAAACTCACAACTAGATCAAAATGCTTAGATTACTTTCTATAGAACTCGATAAAATAAAACGCAACAAAGCAGCAAAGGTTATTACCCTTGTCTACGGCTCACTCATACTAGGTATTTCATTAATTGCCTCTTATGAATTTGATTTTGCTGGAATAAATTTTAGAATTGCAGATCAAGGTATTTTTAATTTTCCTTTTATCTGGCACTTTAACGGCTTTATGGCTTCATGGCTTAAAATTTTCTTTGCCATTGTCATTGTCTCTATTGTTGCCAATGAATACAGCTATAACACGTTAAAACAAAATCTTATTGATGGCTTAAGCAAAAAAGAGTTTATTGCTTCAAAGTTCTTAGCGGTGCTCCTTTTCTCTGTAATCTCTTGCCTGTTTCTATTTATAGTGTCGATGACATTAGGGCTCGTATTTAGTGACTTTACAGAAATAGGAATCATCTTTAGTGACTTGCAATACATGCTAGGATATTTCATAAAACTAATCACCTTTTTTAGTTTTTGTATGTTTTTAGGCATCTGGATTAAACGATCTGCCTTTGCACTGGGTTTTCTAGGAGTATGGCAAGTTTTTGAAGCAATGATTTATATATTTTTTAGCTGGCTAAAAAATAAAAAAGATATTGACCTTATTGATAATGTATATAATTTATTACCACTTAACGCCATGTCAGACTTAATTGTAGAGCCTTTTACAAGGTTGGGCGCAGTACAAACATTGGCCAACCAAGTGGGTGAAAGCTTTGATAAATCTTATGATGTACCTTGGTATTCTATTGTAATATGTTTGGTGTGGACAACACTTTTTGTATACTGGTCTTATCTAATTTTGAAACGTCGAGATTTATAAAACATCATAAAAGCCCTGCCCTAACCTATCGCTAAAAAAGCCTTGATTCAAAAAAAAGGCTAAAACTTTAATGTACGTTTTCTAATTTTTCTTTGGTTTGCTTTGCCTTGAAATTCTTTACTATAGCCTAGCATAAGAGCATGAACCTTAGAAGTAGGCGCCCCATATAATCTTGCATATTCTGGAGCTATTATGTGTATCATTTTTTTGGACAACCACATGCGCCTAAAATTATGCATGCGCTTTTCAAGAGACATAGATTCAAAGCGCATTCTATTTAAATCTATTAAATAAAAATCATAGGTATTATTTTCTGAAATAGTAATCAAGGTATTTCCTGGAGAATGATCTAAGAAATTGATGTTGTTTTCATGTAAATCAAAGGTAAATGCCGCAAACTGTGTTAAAATTTCATCTCTATTTGGATACTCTGGAGCATGATTTAAGACTCTAAAATCTAAATCATACGCAACATATTCACTTACATAATAACTCTCTTTAAGACCTCCACTATACCGCTGTGCATATGCAATAGGAAATGGAGTCTTTATCCCTGCATCAATAAGCTTTGTAGCATATTTAAAAGAACGCTCTGCCTTACTTTCTCTAAGATACTGATACACTAAGGCTTGAAAAAAACTAGGAGTCTTAAACTTTTTAATGGTTAGGGTAACACCATCCAAGGTCGCTTTTTTAATAACATTACGGTCACCTTTAGTAAGGTATTGGCCAGTATTTTCAAAATCTGCTAGGAGTTTTGAAAGAGCTGTTTCTAAGTTTACAAAATTAGGATGTACAACGAGCGCTAATGACATTAATAAATTTTAGATACGTTTAAAAAAAAGGTATTTTGCGAAGATAATGGAACTAAAACAAATTCTTGTAATACAAAATAAACGAATTGGCGATGTGCTTATAAGCTCTGTCATTGCAAATAACATAAAAAAAGTATTTCCAAAAAGTTATGTTACCTATTTTGTGTATGATTACACAACGGGTGTTTTAGAAAACAACCCAAACATAGACCATATTATTTGTGTACAGGAGAAGGTTTTAAAAAAACCACTTGAGTTACTTAAAATGATGCGTCGTATTAAGCGTGAAAAGTATGATATTATTTTTGACCCTTATTCCAAGCTACAAAGTAGGCTTATTTGTTTAAGCTCAAATGCAGCATATAGAATTGGTCAAAAACGTGCCCATAAAAAATTAAAACTCCCATTTTACACTCACCCTATTAGTTTTTTAGACCGTCGTTCTAAAATTTGCGGGAAAGCTATTGAAGATAGAGTTAATATGATTACTTCGGTATTTGATCTGCCTAATCCAGACTTCGAGCCAAAAATTTTCTTAACAGATCAAGAAAAACAATACCCTGGCATTACAGGATTAAAAAAACCTGTGATTATGCTTGGAGTACTAGGAAGTACACCACAAAAATCAATGCCATACCCTTACATTGTAGCGCTTATAGATTTTATAACAACTACCTATAGGGCTACTATTTTATTTAACTATGCGCCCCATCAAAAACAAGAGGCACTTAAAATTTACCAAATGTGTGCCCACAAAGAACAAATTAATATAGACATTTATGAAGATTCTATAAGAGGCTTTATTTGCCTTATGAACACCTGTGATTTATTGGTCTCTAATGAAGGGGGTAGCGTGCACATCACAAAAGCCTTACACGTTCCTACCTTTACTATTTACTCACCGTATATCAATAAAGAAAGCTGGTGTAGCTTTGAAGATGGTATTGCGCATGATTCTATTCATTTACTGGAAGAGCAACCAGATTTATTTAAAACCTTCACTCAAGAAGAGCGAAGAAGAATTGAAAAAAATCCAAACGCTTTATACCACAAACTCACCCCAGAGATGATAATAAATAAGCTTAATCCTTTTTTACAAAAACACTTGAGTAAGGCTGCGCTTTAAGATTAACAAGAAACAATACTGCTATAATAAACTTAAAAGATACTAAGGTGTTTTTGTCTCTTTCATGACAACACTCTTAAGATCCTCTAAGCGATCTACTGGCTCGATACCGTAAGGAGTCCAGACTAAATTTTCTTTGCGAGTATGAGCTCGGATGGCCTTGTTTTTTTCTATCATATCTTGGGTAACATACCCACGAGCATGCTCTAGATGAACTGCAACTGCACTATACCGTATTTGAATACCTTGTACGCCATAATTTGTCAATCGCTCTCCTAGCTCTCTATCCTCTCCTCCATACTGCATTCTAGAATCAAAGCCATTAACCGCAAGGATATCTTCACGCCAACCAGAGGCATTATTACCATCCCAGGTTGGGCTTGTTGTGGTAAAGGTATTAAGCATTACTTCTTTGGTCCCGTGTGAAGTAAGCTTGTTTATTTTAAAATTTTTAGGCTGCCCATTTTCTAACAACCAGTCTGCATCAAAACATGTTTGAGTTTCAATGGTGTTTTTAGTAATAGCATTACTTATCTCTTTGGACAGCTTGTAATACCCTCCAGATAAAAAATGTTTAAAACTCCTGTGCTTTAAATGTTTAAAAACAAAGTCTTTTCTAGCAATACAATCACCATCACTAAAAATAAGGTATTCTCCTTCACTGGCTTGTATGGCTTTGTTTAAAATTTTTGTTTTTTGAAATCCATCATCTTCCTGCCAAACATGCTTAATACGCAAGTTAGACTCTTGTTGAAACTGCTTAATCAAAACTGCGGTTTCTTGGGTAGAGCCGTCATCAGCAATCACTATTTCAAAATCCTTAATATCTTGCATTTCATAGCCCCACAAAGATTTCTCCAACCAAAGTGGTTGATTGTATGTGCTTAATATAATAGAAACAGGTGCTTTTGTATAAGTGTCTTTTAAAATACCATGGGTAGTCCACTTTTTTTGTAGCTCTCTGGTTTCTCTGCGTATGGATTGATTTTTCTTTATGGAAATTTCATTTTTATAGCCTCTAGGGTGGTCTAAGTGAACAACAATAGCATTGTAGCGTATTTGTTTACTCTTAATTCCTGCATTAAACAAACGCTCTCCTAGCTCTCGATCTTGACCTCCATACTGCATTTCTTCATTTAGGCCATTTACAGCAATAATATCTTTGGTCCAACCAGATGCATTGTGGCCATTCCAGCTCGCATTTGTAGGCGTTATTAAATTTAAAATAGATGCTGTAACAGATTTTGCAGTAAGCTTACTGTTTTTAAAAGAGGTTTGTAGACCGTTATCTTTTAGCCATTTTAAATTAAAACATCGTGATGTATAAATATCTTCTTTATCAATCTTTTCTGAAATATCCATTGGCAACATAAAATACCCGCCAGATAAAAAACAGCCTTGTTCACGAAACTTTACATGCTGCTCCACAAAGTCTTTTCTAGGTATACAATCACCATCACTCATGATTGTATACTTTGTACTACAATGCATTACTGCCTTGTTAAGAATTTCAGATTTCTGAAAGCCATTGTCTTCATGCCAGACATGCACAATAGGGTAAAACACTTCTTCTTGCATACGTTCTAGTAAGGCTTTGGTTTGAGGCCCAGAACCATCATCTGCAATTATAATCTCAAACAATCTATAAGTCTGGTTATTATAACCATATAGTACTTTCTCTAACCACTTGGTGTTATTGTATGTGCTAATTATAATAGAAGTGTCCAATGTTTTCATTAGTGCAAATATACTAGATTTTGTGTTTGCTTGTAAAATGTAAGCGCTCAGATTTAGACTGAAATACTATTGCTAGTTATAGACTAGTGTGGCAGAAGCGCTCCAAAAAAACAGTACATTGTTTTTTTAGTCAACTACAAAAATAAATTGCAGCTAATTTAATTTGAAAATAGCGAATATTCTAAAAGCCAAGGGGTCTAATCTCAAATTTTATTACCTTTGTATTTGATGCAAAAAACACCTTCACTTACCGTTATTATACCTACTTACAATGAAGCGGGCTATATAGAGGATGCGCTTAAAAGTGTTGCATTTGCAGATGAAATCATCTTGATAGATTCTTTCAGTGAAGACGCTACAGTTGCCCTGGCAACACCCCATGTAACCAAGATAATATCGCGTGGCTTTGATACTTTTAGCAATCAAAAAAATGAAGCACTTAAACACGCTACAAGCAAATGGGTATTATTCCTAGATGCAGATGAACGTGTTACACAATCCTTAGAAAAAGAAATTAAAGACACACTATTGCAGCCGCAACATGGAGGATATAAAATAAACTTCCCACATTTTTATATGAATCGCTTTTTATACAGCCATAGCGATAATGTGTTACGCCTAGTAAAACGAGAAGGGGCAAATTATAGTGGAGATGTGCATGAAAAACTAGCATGTCAAGGCTCCATAGGAAAGTTAGAAAATAAAATGCTGCATTATACTTACAAAGGTTTACACAGCTACATCACCAAAAAAGAAAAATACGCTTGGTTTCAAGCAAAGCAGCAATACGCAAAAGGAAAAAGAGCTACTTGGATGCATTTTTGGTGTAAACCTATCTACCGGTTTTTTAAATCATACATTATAAAAGGGGGATTCAAAGATGGCGTTCCAGGCCTTACCGTTGCTGCGGTTAATGCTTATGGAGTTTTTGAACGTTATGTAAAGTTACGCTTACTTCATAAAGACATGGAGTAAGTAAATGCTTATAATAGAACCTTACCTATATTTTTGTGCTAGTGTCATTATTAAGGCGCTGCCTTTTATAGATGTAAAATTAGTATTTTTACCCAAATAATAATATACCATTGAAAAATCACTTTAAAATCTCTGCAGTTGCCATTACGCTCAATGAAGAGAAAGCGCTGCCAAGGTTCTTAGAGCATCTTTGGTTTGTTGATGAAATTATTATAGTAGACTCTTTTAGCACAGATGACACCATAGGCATTGCAAAACAACATGAAAAAGTAAGTGTATTTCAAAGAGAGTTTGATGATTTTTCTACACAAAAAAACTTTGCTATCAGCAAAGCTACTCATGACTGGGTAGTGTTTTTTGATCCAGATGAGCTTATCACAAAAGCGCTTGCTCAAGAAATTATAAGCACCCTAGAAAACCCTCAAGCTATTGCATATTTTGTGAACCGTTCGTTTCACTTTATGGGAAAACGCATAAAGTATAGTGGCCTACAAAATGATGATGTGCTTCGTGTCTTTAACAAAAACTACTGTAAATACAATAACAATCTGGTCCATGAGGTTCTACAAGCAACTGGACCCACGGCAAAATTAAAAAATAAGCTACCACACTATACCTACAAATCTTTTGATGATTACACCTCGAAAATGCACCATTATAGTGCGTTAAAAGCTAAGATGCTTTACAAAAAAGGTGTGAAGCCCAAAGGGTATCATTTCTTTTTTAGGCCTTGGTATCGTTTTGTAAATCAATACTTTTTTAGAGGTGGGTTTCTAGATGGTAAAGAAGGTTTTATACTAGCCTATGTGAGTGCATTTTCTGTATTTAAAAGATACGTAAACCTTTGGTTATTATACCGTAACATAAAATAACATGAAACAGGTATTTTTAGAATCCCATAACATAAAAAATAAATTCTCTGGTTTTGGCCAGTTTAATTATCATCTTATAAAAGCGTTGGCAAAGCAAGAAACTACGGGTTTTGAGATTATATTACACGCCAAAGACACTGCCTCTTTAAAAGAAGAATTTGGAAGCGTATTTAAGTACAAGAAATACCAGAACATCTCGCGGCACACCCCTTTTAGGATTAAAAAGAGGTATGATGTATGGCACTGTTTAAATCAAAATATTAAAATTGAGCCTTTCTTCAAGACGCCCTATGTGTTAACGGTGCATGATGTGCATTTTGCTACAGAAGCAAAGCTAAAGGATCGATTTAATCTTAAATTACAGCGTGCTACTGCTATTATTTACATTTCAAAATTCGCAAAAAAAGACACACATGCTAATTTCAAGGTGCCAAAAGTGCCAGAGTATGTAATTTATAACGGGAACACGATCACAGCTATTGAAATTCCAGAAGCTTATGTTTCAAAAGCATTACCAAAGCAAAAGTTTTTGTTTTCTATAGGTGCGTTTACCCAACGTAAAAACTTTAAGAGTCTGGTGCGTATATTACCACTATTACCCGAGTATGATTTGGTATTAGCAGGAGACAACACCACTAAATATGCTGATGAATTAAAAGCCTTAGCCAGAGAGCTAGGAGTACAAGAGCGTGTACACACACCAGGTAAGATACAAGACTTAGCAAAGTACTATTATTTACAACATTGTGAGGCCTTTGTCTTTCCATCATTAAAAGAAGGCTTTGGTATCCCTCCTATTGAAGCCATGCGTTTTGGAAAACCTATATTTATATCAAACAATACTTCACTCCCAGAAATTGGTGGTGAGCATAGCTTTTATTGGGATCATTACAGCCCAGAATATATGGTTCACGTTTTAAAAGAAGGTATGCTGAAATTTCATAGCCAAGAAGAGTTTTACACCCAATGGTACATTACACGTGCTAAAAGTTTTGACTGGAATGAAACAGCAAAGCAATATATAGACGTGTATCAATCTATTTTATCCTAATTTCGCAAAATGAAAGATGTTGCCATTAGTATTATTAATTACAATACCGCAAAATACACCATTGCATGCATAGACTCCATTGTGGCGCACACGACAGCAGCACTCTCTTTTGACATTATTGTAATAGATAATAACTCAGAGCCAGATGATTTTGCTTATTTACAAAGCAACATACAGCTACAAGATAATATAACACTGCATAGAAGCCCTATCAACAGAGGATTTGGTGGAGGTCACATGGAGTCTTTACCCTATGTAAATGCAAGCTATTTTCTATGTCTTAATAATGATTCTATCTTTTTAAATGATTGCTTAGTCCACTTAAAAGAGTACTTAGATAAAAACCCAACAGTAGGATTAGCTACCGCTCAAAATTTTGATGAAGCGGGAAATTTCTCCCCTTCATTTCATCATTATAAAACATTTTGGAAACTGCTTTTAGGTAAAAAATTGTTGGAGAAAATAAATCCTATAAAATTTCCGAAGCGTAAAAATCAATACACGCACCCTTTAAAAATAACATCTCCAAATGGAGCTTTTCTATTTTTTAGAAGCAGCACCTTTGCTGAAATTGGGGGGTTTGACACCAATATCTTCCTGTATTCAGAAGAGATGGATTTAGCTAAAAAATTAGAGAAAATAAAAACAGAAGCAGCTTTAGTACCGCAAGCAAAATTCCAACACTTTCAAGGAAAGAGCTCTAAGGCATCTAATGCTATTAGTAAAGAAGCCATGTTATCTGAATTATACGTGATAAAAAAGCATTATTGCTTTTTACACTATAAAGCAGTTCAACTTTACTTTATCTTCACCTTACCGTTTAAACCTCGAAAATGGTTTCTATTGCCGGTAATTTTAAAAGGAGATGCGTTAAAACATTCTTTAAAACAAAAACAAAAAGTTCGTTTTTTAAAGACAACAAAGAAATTACATGAATAAAAAAATCAAATATTTTTTTAGGAATTTAAAATCCAAAAAAAGGAACAAAATTTTTGGCCCACATACCAAAGGAATTATTTATGATTCCAAAAACGGGTATATGGCACTTCCAATTTCAGACATTACTATTGGTAAAAACTTAGGGTTTAAAGGACATTGGAACTTCAATGAAATCTCAACACTTCTAGAACAAACAAGGCCTGAAGATGTCATTTACTTTATAGGAACTCATGTAGGGACTCTTTTAGTACCCATTGCAAAAAAAGTAAAAACGGTCATTGGTTTTGAAGCCAATGATGATACTTTTTGGTTTTTGAAAGCTAATTTGTGTTTGAATAAAATATCAAACGCAACTATATTTAACAAGGCCGTGGGTGATAGTGACAGGAAAGTAACCTTTTACCAAAACACAGTGAACACTGGAGGGAGTAAAATAAAACCTATTAAAGACTCTATTCTTTATAACTATGACAACCCTAATGAAGTTGAAGTTGACATGGTTGCCTTAGATCCTTTTATCACAAAAGAAGCCCTAGGGCCAGCAAGTGGTATCATTATGGATATCGAAGGTGCTGAGTATTTTGCGTTAAATGGGATGCAAGAAAGCTTATCAACAGTGCGTTTTTTGTATGTAGAATATGTACCACATCACCTGCAAAATGTTTCTAATGTTTCTATTGAGAGCTTCTTGGATACAATCACCCCTCATTTTGCTAAAGCAACATGCCTTAAAGACAATACCCTATTTGACATTACCAATACTACCCAAAAACTCTTAGAGCATTTAAAAACACTTGAGAAAAATAACGTAGCAGACGATATTTTATTCACCAAATAAAACTATGGAAAACCTTAAATCTGAAATCGAAAAAACCCTTGCCGTATTAAAACGAGGTGGCTTAATTCTATACCCTACAGACACTGTTTGGGGCATTGGCTGTGATTCATCAAACCCAGACGCCATAGATCGTATCTATAAATTAAAGCAGCGTGAAGATAGTAAGTCTATGATTTGCTTGGTACATGATTTTAAAATGTTAAATCAGTTTGTAGAAGAAATTCCAGAAGTTGCTTATGATATTTTAAGATATGCTGCAAAACCAACTACCGTTATTTATGATGACCCTATTCGGGTTTCAGAAAACATCATAGCACCAGACAACTCACTTGCCATTCGTGTGGTGGATGATACATTTGCAAAAACACTGATACGCAAATTTAGACGCCCTGTGGTGTCTACCTCTGCCAATGTTAGTGGCACAAAAACACCGATGAATTTTAAGGACATTGCTCCTGAAATTATAGCTGGTGTTGACTATGTCGTTGATTTTGAAAGAAATAAAAAATCAGAAAACCCTTCTGCTATTATTAAATTAACCATGGATGGTAAGGTGAAAATCATTCGAGAATAATTTTGTAAATAGTCTAAATTCACTTCGGTTTTTGAGCCCTATAGCGTAACTTTGTAAAAGCTAATAAATATGCAATTACGTGGCTACATCAACATACTCAAACGCTTTACAAAATCCAATTTTCAAGACCGTTTCACAGGCTGCATCAAACCTTGGTTTAGACTCCTACGTGATCGGCGGTTTTGTGCGAGATTTTTTATTACAAAGAGGTGACGCCAAGGATATTGACATTGTTGCCATAGGAAGCGGTATTGCCCTTGCAAAAGAAGTCTCGAAATTACTACCAGGCAAGCCTAATGTAACGGTGTTTAAAAATTATGGTACTGCCATGTTAAAAACAGGCGGTATTGAATTAGAGTTTGTAGGAGCTCGCAAAGAATCATATCGTGAAGACAGCCGTAATCCTATTGTAGAAAATGGCACGTTACAAGATGATCAAAACCGAAGAGATTTCACTATAAATGCCTTAGCGCTTAGTTTAGGAAAAGAGAATTTTGGAGACTTACTAGATCCTTTTGACGGTGTTGCAGACTTAGATGCCAAAATAATTCGTACGCCGCTAGATCCAGACATCACCTACAGTGATGACCCCCTTAGAATGATGCGGGCGCTACGTTTTGCTACACAACTAGATTTTATTATTGAAAAAGAGTCTCTAGATGCTATTACTAGAAATGCAGAAAGAATTAAAATTATTTCTAAAGAACGCATTGTAGACGAATTACATAAAATAATTGCAGCTTCTATACCCTCTAAAGGATTTTCATTGTTACATAAAACCTTATTATTACCACATATTCTCCCAGAACTTGTAGCATTACAAGGTATAGATGAAAAAGATGGGCAACGTCACAAAGATAACTTTTGGCATACCTTAGAGGTGGTTGATAATATTGCAAAAACGACAGACAACCTCTGGCTTCGCTGGGCAGCTTTGCTACACGATATTGGAAAAGCACCCACAAAGCGTTTTGATAAAAAAATAGGGTGGACCTTTCATGCACATGAGTTTGTAGGAGCCAAAATGGTCTTTACTCTTTTTAAAAGGTTAAAAATGCCATTGAATGACAAGATGAAATTTGTACAAAAAATGGTATTAATGAGCTCTCGCCCTATTGTACTAGCAAGCGATGTAACAGATAGCGCAGTGCGCCGTTTGATATTTGATGCTGGAGCATGCGTAGAAGATCTAATGACACTTTGTGAAGCAGACATTACAACCAAGAACCCAAAGAAGTTTAAAACATACCACCAAAATTTTAAAACCGTACGCGATAAAATTATAGAAGTAGAACAGCGTGATAGTGTGCGTAATTTTCAACCCCCAGTAAGTGGTGAGGAAATTATGAAAACCTTTGGCTTAAAACCATGTCGAGAGATTGGGCAAATCAAAGACGCTATTAAAGAAGCCATTTTAGAGGGTGAAATACCCAACGAATATGAGGCTGCTAAAAAATTTATGCTCGAAAAAGGAGCTACATTAGGGTTGAAAACAGAAACAATTTAAGTTGTAAAAAAATACGCATGAAAGACAATAAAAAGGTGATATACTGGCTTATTACAGGTTGTACACTCATTTTTATTATGGTGATTGTAGGTGGTATTACTCGCTTAACCCACTCAGGATTATCTATATCTAATTATAAACTAATCTCTGGTACCATTCCACCAACCAACGCGGTAGAGTGGAAAGAAGCCTTCGATTTGTATAAGCAATATCCAGAATATCAAAAACTCAACTATAACATGACCTTAGAGGCGTTTAAAGACATCTACTTCTGGGAATGGATTCATCGTGTGATAGGGCGCGTTATAGGATTGGTATTTGTGATTCCTTTTTTATATTTCTTGATACGCAAACAACTTACAAGGCCCACTATAAAAAAATGTGTTGTTTTATTGTGCATGGGAGGTTTTCAAGGATTCCTGGGCTGGTATATGGTAAAAAGTGGTTTGGTTGAAAGACCAGATGTTAGCCATTATAGACTGGCGATGCACTTAACAACAGCATTTTTAACATTTGCATACACTTTTTGGGTAGCCCTGGACTTAGTCTTTACATCTAGAAAAGAAATAAAATCATCTTTTAGAAACATCATAAGGGTTGGGCTTGTTGTTTTGGTAATTCAAATTATTTGGGGAGCCTTTGTTGCTGGTTTAGACGCTGGATGGATTCATAACCATTGGCCTTTCATGAATGATGGACAGCTCATACATGAAACCGTAACTACAGAACAAGAATCTCTTTGGAGAAACTTTATTGAAGGTAAAAGTGGTGTTCAATTTGCGCATCGATATCTAGCCTATGTTGTGGTTGGTTTTATTGGTTTTATTTGGTACAAATCCAAAAAAATGAAAACAACTGTATTGCAACAAAAAGGAGCTAACTTGCTTTTAATACTTGTGGGAGTACAATTTATTCTAGGGGTGCTTACACTCGTGTTATTTGTTCCCGTTTGGCTTGGAGTATTACATCAAATTACGGCTTTCTTTTTATTGGCAGCCATGACTTTTACCTTACACAGGTTTAGTAAATAAATAGAGAAATAATATCATTGAGAACTAATAAACAAGAATATGATTTATCGTTTTAGAGCCATTTTAAATTCGCAAGACGAAGTCTATCGCGACATAGAGATTGAAGAAAATGCATCTTTTGAAGACCTTCACAATACCATTACACAAGCCTTTGGCTTTGAAGGACAGGAAGTGGCATCTTTCTATGAAAGCAATGATCAATGGGAGCAAGGAGACGAAATAGCTCTTTTTGACATGAGTGATACAGCAGAGCCTATACGCACCATGGCAGAAACAAAACTTAACCATGTTGTTTCTAAAGAGCATAGAAATCTAGTATACATTTATGATTTCTTAGCAATGTGGACCTTTATCGTGGAGCTCGCAGATATTGCAGAACCAGAAGCTGGCATCACCTACCCTAACCTTATGTTTGCACAAGGAGAAATTCCAGAAGAGCCTATAGACCCCAAGTTTGTTAGCGAATCTGTAGACGGAGAACTTGATGACATGTATGGCGATGATGACTTTGAGGATAACCAATACGGCAGTGGAGACCCTTATGAGGATCTCGATTTTGACTAGACCTGGAACTAAGAAGCAAGCAAAATATTTAAATAAATTTAGACCAACTTCTATTTTAAGTAGCTCGTAATTTCGAAACTTTTTTTACCTTCGGAAAGACTAAACACCTCAACCTTTTTTATGATTAATTTATTTAATACGCACATTGCCTCTTTATCTATTCACCGCGTTGGAAACAAAAGCAAGAGTGAACCTATAGTACTATCTGATGATATCTACAAAATGGATGATGAGATTACTCCTTTGATGAAAGAGTATTTTTTAAAACCTTTTAGAGAAAAAGAAGAAAATTATTTTCAATTTGTGAACGAGGCAGATCTAGAATTTCATGAGCTTTTTAATTGTGCTACTCAAATCTTTGACGACCCAGAGAGCGTGCATGAGGTAAGTAAAAAAATAACAAAACATTTGTATGACCAATCTACACATCAGCACATTAAAAGTGGTGAAGTGTATGTAGCATACCTAGAAAATTTACAACTTGACAATGAAAAGGTAAATGCAGTAGGGATTTTCAAGTCTGAGCTAAAGCATGACTTTCTTCAGTTTTCTGAGGATGAAAACCAAATTAAAGCACATTTACAACAAGGTGTAAGCCTAAACAAACTAGACAAAGGGTGTTTGATTTTTAATGTAAAGAAAGAAGAAGGCTACAAGGTCTTGTCTATAGATAGTAATAGGTATGACACGCGCTATTGGCTGGAAGGCTTTTTAGGTGTTGAAGCCTTTGAAGATGATAATTTCTACACCAAGAAATATTTAAAATTTTGTCAAGATTTTGCAAAAGATGTAGTGCTTCCTGCTGAAGATAAAAAAGAAGAAGTGCTGTTTATGAATCGTGCTGTAAATCATTTTGCTAAAAACGACACTTTTAATGAAGGTAATTTCGTGAATGATGTTATTAGTAACCCAGATTTAATTCCAGAATTTAATCACTATAAAAGCGAAACAGCTCCTAAGTATAAAATTGAAGATCTTACTACATTTCCAATTGCAAATACAGCGGTAACTGCTGCGCGTAAAAAAATAAAAAATGTTATTAATCTAGACACCAACATCCAGATTAAATTAGACTTTATTAATCCAGAGAGTGCAGATAAATTTGTAGAGAAAGGCTGGGATGAAGAAAAGCAAATGTATTACTATCTAGTGTATTTCAATAAAGAAGAAAAGAGTTAGATTCTTGCAAGGGTAAGTCTATGGAACAATTAAGCACCAAAAAACCAAAAAGAAATTGGAAAGCAATAACAGGATGGGTAGTTGCCGTTTTATGTGCTGGATTTATTTTATGGATGCAACAAAAACAAGAAAGACTTGTTGAAACCATTAGCACCACAAAACAAGAACTAACACAGACAAGCAAAAAATTATTTCTCAGCACTAGGGTCTTAGAACTTTTAAGAGCAAAAGAGTTTACCCTAATCACATTAGCAGGAAACCAAGCAGTAGCGCCAAGAGCCTTCTCAAAGGTGTACATAAACAAAAAAGAACAGATTCTTTACATAGACACCAAAGGCTTGCCTGAAGCACCTCAAGCAAAAACATATCAAGTCTGGTCTCTACAAATGGACCCCTTAGTAGCTAAAAGTCTAGGCCTTATAGACAGCAGTAGTTTTGCAACAACAGGATTTTACAAGTTTAAGGGTATTCAAGAAAATCCAGAAGCTTTTGGAATCACCCTAGAACCCTCTGGAGGAAGTAAATCTCCTACCCTATCAAAACTATATGTCTTAGGAAACGCAACTCCTTAAAAAGCATTTATACCATTTTTTATAATTCTGCAATCTGCGCAGCTACTATTGGGCCAAGCTCAAAAGTACTTGTTACCAACGCCTTTTTTAAAACTAGTACTTTTTCTTGCAGACCGTTTGCCTTGTATACCAAAGCACTATGAAATAAAGCCATCGGTTCGGTTATTTTTCCATCCACAAAATTTTCAATAGTTACAAGGGCTAACTCCTTTTGGTTAGTAGCCAATTGTGTCAATGCCAACAAATGATAGGTCTGTGGTGTTGCTCTATTTTTTATTTCTTGTTTTGCCAATGCCAGTGCCTTTTCTGGATCACTTTTTACCAATGCTTTAATTTTATGACTATTGTACATCGAGCCATACAAAGGGTTGTTTGCAAGGGTAAAAAAAGCTTTGAGGTAATTATCTGCAGCTACAGCATTATCTTGATAACGCGCCAGCTGTGCTTTAAACAAATAATCTTCAGGTACTTGATGGGTGGCCATTAGTATGTCTAAAATACGATTGGTTTCAGAAATATTATAATCTTTTGAATATAAAATCCACGCAATTCCTTTTTTTGCATAAGCGTTATCGGGCTGCAATTCTAGCGTCTTTATATAATAAGTATAGGCAGCTTTAATATTTCCGTTGTGTCCATAATAATCTGCAATGTTAGTATATGTCCATATTTTTAAAGACAAACTATTCCTAGACTCTGCAATATTTTTGGCTTTCTCCATGTACCGAATCGCTGCTGGCAATTGCCCTTTATGATCACTCCACTTTGAAATACGAATTAGGTAATTATAATCAGTAAGGTTCTCTATCTTTTTTAGGACTCTTTCTGCTTTGTCATAGAAACCAATTTCCATGTAACAATCAAATAACATAAGCTGTGTAGCTTGTTTATTTGAAACACCTGCAAAACTTGTCTCTAATAAAGCAGTAGCTTCTTTAAAACGATGCTGTGAGATGTAGTTTTTTGCCAAAGCTCTGGTATATCCATCTTTAATTTTGATGGATGCTACAGAAATCGCTTTTTTGTAAACCGTTTCTGCATCTTTAAGGTATTGAATATTTCCGTTGGTCTCAAAAAGCCTAGAATATGCTCCGGCTAAAGGCCCTAAATCTCCAACCCCTGTAGAATCTGCACCTAATCGTCTTGACCAAAAGTCTTTTTCTTTTAAAGCAGCAGTATAGGATTTAGTAGGGTTTTCCTCTAAAAAAAAAGCATACTCTGCTGGAGTTGTTACAAAAACAAGATCTTGGTCAACCTCATTTTTGCAACTCAGCATTATAATACCAAAACAAATACATACAAGGATATTTTTCATAATTAGGTTATTAAAAACAGCACTGTTAATCACAAAAAAAAAGAGCAATTTCTTGCTCGTTTTTTATATCAATTAAAGACTCTTTAATTCATTAAAATAGGAGCTTCCAAATACGGGAAACCGCTATAGGTTCTTGTACCAATAGAAACCCCATCAGTAGTTAATTGAGGTGTTTGATTCTCTCCATTAAAACGCACACCATCTGCACCACCAAACATAAGGGTTAGTGAGATATCAATAACATCATCTTCTAGTGCTCTTCCAGTTAAAGCAACTCCTGTAGCTTGGTCATAATATACTGTTTGCCCATTAGGTGCTACCTGTAAAGCATCAAAATTTGCGAGCAATGCTGTAAATTGAGTGGCATCAAGACCTAGTATATTAGCCTGGTAATTCACCAAAGCTGGATCTAGCCCTAAGGCAACTGCATACACGTCGTGATAAGCCTCTAGAAGATTCTGGAAGGTAACCTGGAAGGTCTGCGTTTGCCCATCTTGGGTTTGTAAGGTGGCTCTCAATGATGGGGCAACGCGGTTATATAAATTCTTCACAGCGTCTGTACCACTAAATACAGTATTCACTCCTGGACGCCCCATGCTGTCTTCTTGACTGTAGTTGCCAGAAAAATCAACGGCGCCTTCACAAGGCTCACATGTACCACCGCAATCTATAGCAATCTCATCTGCGTTTTGAATACCATCATCACAAGTAGCTTCATTAATAACATTTGCGTTATCGTCATCATCTACACACTGCACAAACAATAACGAGGTACAAATAGCCATTAATAATACTTTTATTTTATATGTTTTCATCTTGTTTTTTTTAATGTTGTACATTATTATTGTTTTCTACTTGTAGTAATCCATATGTTATAAGCATCAGGCAATGCACCTGGTGCAAAAAAACCTTGGTCTACTCCAACATGTGTTGGCGCAGTGCCTAACATAGAATTTGGAACTTCTACAACGATGGCCAAAACATTTAGATCTTCAAAAAAGTCATTTGCCTCTTCTGGTGGTAAAAATCCTTCTGGAGCAACAGCGCCATCTGCAACCAAATTAAAACGGTTAAAATCAAAATAAAAAGGGTCTCTTCTTGGACCTGCATATACTTGCATGCCGTTATTTATTGTCGTTTCTGCCGAGTCTACATCAGAGATTTTTACAACAGTGCGTGTAGCTGTAGTAACAATACTGGTCTCTAATCCAGTTTGGATAGGTGCAACAGGTCCAAAGAAGTACATGGAATCTCCTCGTTTAACAGCTTGTATCACCAAGTCTTCAACAAAATCTCCAGTATTATCTATATTAAATGTAATAATAACATCTTCATCAAATTGAGCATTTATTGTTTGCTCCATAGGCGCTAATGGCCCCTGAACCGTGGCTACTAAAACAGTATTCTCTGGAGTACTCCCTTCAAAGGCAAAGAAATCTGCAATGTCTGTAGAGGTTGAAGCTACATCTGGAGCCTCCATATGATCTGCTGAAATCAAAAAAACCGAGAGACAGGCAAGCCCTAATACTCCTATAACCGCAAATAGTTTTGTTTTTTTCATAATGGTTTTAGTTTTTAAAAAATTATAGTGTTTTATTTACACAACCAAAGACAAATGTACGCCGTGTAGGTTAAAAGAAAGAACACTATTTTGTTAACGTAAATATCATGGTTTTAATACATTTTTAAAAGTAAATTGTAATTTTTAATTAATAATATAAAAATGAATCCTTCTGCACCAGATTGGATAAAAAAATTCTTAAGCACCTACAAAGAGGATGTAATGGCATTACAATCTACTTCAAAGGATGCTTTCTATAGCATATTAAAAGCCAGTGGTTTTTTATATGGTAATTCTAACGCGCTTTTGTTACCCCATGATATCGAATTAAAACTCACTCATGAAGAATACACAAAAGTAAATTTGTTTCATGCGCTACTCTTCACAGGCATAAATCAAAACCCAACTGCAGCACCCTCAGAAATCATAACCGCTATTGTGCAATATTATAAAGCACTAGACAAAGGAAAAACAGGTCTTTTACAAGCCATTACATTTTCAAGCTCTGAGACCTCCAATCTAGAACACATACTTTCCAAGCGCTTGCAAGAATCAAATTCAATATATAAAACAAATGCAGTCTCTTTATTAACACATGCATTGTTATTTATTGATGTGTTGGCTTTTGAGTATTGGTTATCTGGTGCAGACAACACTAAAGAGTTTGTAAAACAACTAGAACAACAAACCATTGTGTGCTGTTTTACTTCACTAAAATCTAAGCAGACAAAAAACCAATACGACACATTACTCATAGAACTATTTGAGGCATCCTCTCAGTATATGGCTTCAAATGGAACGTTTAAAACTAGGCGCAACAAAGAACATTTTGCTTCATACCCCAAAAGTGGGAGGAAATATATATTTGAACTAAGCTGTCTAGCTGTCTGGGAGGACAGGGCATTAGACGCTCAAGAACATTCCTTCTTAAAAGAACTAAACAACATCTTAGGTTTTAATGAAAACATGTTGCAAAAAACAATAGATGACATCAAGGAGTTTTCAAAACTCTCTGAGGGTAAAGTTACTTTGTTTGAATATGCAACGCCCATTAAACAGTTTTACACTCAATCTACAAGCACCGTAAAGCGGCTTATCGATAGAAATAAAGACAGATTACAAAAAGAACTTCAAGAAAGTGGAGAATTATTAAAGCTACTTGGTGTTTCTACACAGAGAGAACTGTCAAAAGATGAAAAAAAGAAGGTAAGAGAACAGCTGCTAGACATCTGTAAAACGATCCCTTCGTTAACTATTTTCTTACTTCCGGGAGGTGCCTTTTTATTGCCATTGCTGGTTAAATTTATTCCTAAGTTACTGCCCTCGGCTTTTGACGAAAATAGGTTGAAATAAACATGCGTTTTCTACTTATACTGCGCTAATAACAAAGCCTTTTAACTAAAGATAGCTACAAGTAATTCTTTGAGAAGGTCTCCCTGAGGAACATTGGAAGCACCTACGCCCTTACTTTTCATATCCACCTCTCTAATAGCACTAATAATGGCACTTACTTTTTTCATAGGATAATTACGAGCAGCTATTTGATAATCTTTTATGAAAAAAGGATTTACTCCAAGTACCTTTGCAGCATCTGCTTTATTAGCCAATGCGTGGTATTTTAATAATTTCACAAAAAAGCCGTACAACAAAGAAACCGTCATAACAATAGGGTTGTTCTTTGGGTTTTGACCAAAATATTGAATAATTGCAAATGCCTTTTTTACGTTACGATCTCCAAGTGCTTTTTGTAATTCAAAATTATTAAAATCTTTGCTTATCCCAATGTTCTCTTCTACTAATTGAGGGGTTATTTGGGCACCCGTTTTTACAATAAGCTGTAATTTTTGAAGCTCGTTATTAATTTTCCCTAAATCGTTTCCTAGAAACTCTGTTAACATTAGAGCCGCCTTTGGGGTAATAGTGTACCCTTTACTTGCTAGGGTACTCTGTATCCAATCTGGAATTTTATTTTCATACAGTTTCTTGCTTTCAAATAAAACACCTGCTTTTTTAACAACTTTACTTAGTTTTTTTCTTGCATCTAGTTTTTTGTATTTATAACAAATAACCAAGACTGTGGTGGGTTGAGGATTCTCAACATAGGCCACCAAGTTCTCAATAGTCCGGGACAGGTCTTGCGCTTCTTTTACAATCACCACTTGCCTTTGTGCCATCATTGGGTAGCGTTTGGCATTACTCACGATATCATCTATACTTACATCTCTGCCATAGAGCACCATCTGGTTAAAGCCTTTCTCGTCCTCTGCCAAAATAGTTTTTTCAATGAAATCTGAAATGGCATCAATATAAAAAGCTTCCTCACCCATTAAAAAATAGACCGGAGCAATGTTACCTTGATTAATATTTCTTACAATTTCATTAGCTTGTGCAGACATAGATATAGGTATGAAATGTTAGCAATTTGGGCACAAGTTAAGTAGATTATACAAAGCTAATCTTTCAAGAAAGATTATTTTTACTTTATGCAGCAGCTCAACTTTAAGCAGTATTCATTTCGATTCAAAAATAGGGAAAACAAACCATTGATTTTTGATGTTGTTAGAAAAAAATTCATGGTCCTCACCCCCGAGGAGTGGGTAAGACAAAATACCATACAATATTTAGTTAAGGAGCTTGACATTCCCTTATCATTAATTAATGTTGAAAAACAAATCAAGTTACACGGCACCATCAAACGCTATGACATCGTAACTTTTAACCCAGACGGTAGTATTTTTCTTATTGTAGAGTGCAAGGCAGATAGCATTAAAATTTCTCAAGACACCTTTGACCAAATTGCCCGGTATAATTTGGTACTACAAAGCACCTATTTAATGGTAACTAATGGGCTAGAACATTATTATTGTAAGATGGATTTAGAAAAAGAACGATACTCATTTCTAGAAAGACTGCCAGTGTATAGAAAAAAAAATTAATGAGACATCTATCATGAAAAAAAGAACATTTGACCTCATATTTATAGTAATCGTAGCCACAATATTAATCGTATTATTAGAATATGAAATTTTAAAAAAGCACACTGCTTTTGCACTAGTTCCTATTTTGATTGCCTATTTCCTAGGTCAATATTCTGAAAGGAAATTTAAAAATAAATGACCAAAATCCTTTTGTATCTTTGCATGTGCTTAAAGTTTAATACGCAGTGTCGTGTGCTTTATTTGGATTAAAAACAACAAACACATTATTTACGGGCATCGATACTCATTTATAAAAACACGTACAGGTATAGAAAATAAATATGTTATTTTGCATTTATGAAAGTTGCTATTGTCATACTAAATTATAACGGTAAAACGCTCCTAGAGCAGTTCTTACCTGGTGTTCTTGAACATTCTCAAGAAGCTACCGTATATGTTGCAGACAACGCCTCTACAGATGGCAGTGTTGCGTATGTAAAAGAACATTTTAGTAAGGCGAACCTTATCATTAACACCCAAAACGGGGGCTATGCCAAAGGATATAATGACGCATTAAAAGATCTTAATGAAGATGTTTTTGTCCTTCTAAATAGTGATGTAGAGGTTACAAAAGGGTGGATAAGCCCTATATTAGAGGCCCTTCAAAAAACAAAAAACTTGGTCGCGGTACAACCTAAAATACTAGACTACAAAAACAAAGATTATTTTGAGTATGCGGGAGCTGCAGGAGGCTACGTAGATGCACTAGGCTACCCATATTGTCGAGGACGTATATTTAATACCCTAGAAAAAGATCTAGGACAATACAATGATACCCAACAAATTTTCTGGGCAAGCGGCGCCTGTTTATTTGTGAAAAAAGAAGCTTTTCAAAATGCAGGAGGCTTTGACGAAGACTTGTTTGCACATCAAGAAGAAATAGATTTATGCTGGCGCATGCAACAACAAGGAGGCGGTATTCAATACATAGGAAGCTCGACGGTGTATCATCTTGGGGGAGCTACCCTTGGGGTAGAGAACCCCAAAAAGACTTTTTATAATTTTAGAAACTCTTTATTGGTGATGCTTAAAAATAATAAGAGAGCTTCTGTCTGGCCAATTCTATGTATTAGAATGCTACTAGACGGTGTTGCAGCTTGGCAATTTTTATTTTCTGGGAAACAATCTCACTTTTTTGCCGTCTTTAAAGCACATCTTTCTTTTTACAGTCTTGCACCAAGATTTTTAAAAAAAAGAATGAAACAATCAAAAAAGATGAAATATTATCAAATAAAGTCTATCGTTTGGAACTATTTTATTAGAAAAAAAACTACTTTTAACATATTAAAGAAACACATTTAGATTATTGTAAAATATTGTATTATTTACGATAATCTAAATAGTTTAAAACAACAATAAAATTCAATTCGTCATGAAAAAATTACTTATTCTAGCCGCTTGTGGAATCTTTTTATTTCCATCATGCGTAGCATCAAAAAAATATAAAGCCCTTGAGGCAACTTATAAAAAGAATAAAGATTTACTAAACACAGCAACAGTACTATTAAATACCTGTGAAAAAGACAAAGCTGCAGATAATGCTCGTTTGTTCTCTTTAGAAGAACGTCTTGCTGAAATGCGGGAAACCAATCAAGACTTAATTAAAAGCTCTCAAGACATGACTGTCTTAACCACAAAAGGAGCAAGCAATCTTGAAAAGTCACTGGAGAGTTTAAAAGAAAAAGATCTTAAAATTTCAAGATTACAAGATGCGCTTACCAAAAAGGATAGTATCACCCTTGCCCTTGTAACTAGCTTGAAGAAAGAGGTTGGCATGGATGATGAAGACATTGAAATTAATGTAGAGAAAAGTGTAGTATTTATTTCTTTAAGTGATAAAGTACTTTTTTCAACAGGAAGTTATAATGTAACAGAAAGAGCCAAAGAAATTCTAGGAAAGGTTGCCACTGTGATTAATGGGAAACCAAACTTTGAAGCTATGGTAGAAAGCCATACAGATAATGTGCCTTACAACGGTAGTGTACTTCAAGACAACTGGGATTTAAGCGTAAAACGTGCTACTTCTATAGTAAGGGTGTTGCAAGAATTAGGTGTGAAGCCAGAACAATTAATAGCTGCTGGTCGTGGAGAGTATCTTCCACTGGTTGATAATGACACTCCAGAAAACAGATCAAGAAATAGAAGAACTAAAATATTAATTCTTCCTAAAATTGATCAATTCTACAAAATGATAGAAGATGAAATGAAAAATATGTCTGGAGATGAAACTCAAAATGTTCCTACAGATGAAATAAAAAGCATCCCTGAAGTTGAAAAACAAAATACTCCAGAAGATGAAAAAGAAAATGCGCCTGAGGAATAATAAATTTATTCCTGCCAAAAAAAATCCCAACCCTACGGTTGGGATTTTTTTGGTTTTAACTATTTCCTTGTTTCTCTATAAAAACAAGATTAAGGTATTATTAATACCATTTGATATACTAGAGCTATACTATCAAAAACTCATACCTTTAAAATATATTGAATAATTATTATGAAAAAACTAATCTATTTATTTTACCCATATTAATTCTTGCTTGCGGAGGCACAGATGGTGTTGGCAATCTTAGTGTTTATCTGCCAATATTAGATATTCAATATACAACAGGTATAACAGAAACAACAACAACTGCAATGCTGGGGCTAATAGCACAGAGCAGAGATTTGTGTATGCAACAACAATACAGCCCACGACCAATGGGTTTGGAGGTTTTTAAAATGGGGATGGAACTTGCTGCAATGGATGGTATTGGAGTTCAACAGACAGCAAAATAAATAGAGAGGCTGCCTGGGTTCAGTCTTTTCGAAATGGACAAAATGGTATACAGGCTACCTACGATATAGGAATTAAAACCTTTGAAATGAACCTAAGAGCAATAAGAAGTTTTTAAACAACAACATCTATAGAGTCTTAACAATACACTTATTGCTAATATTTAATAACTTTATAAAAGAGGCACTTATACCTTTTATGCGTGAAACTCGCTAATTAATTAGAAAGCATGCGCGAATATTATTAACAAAAAAGCCTACGATATAAATCATAGGCTTTTTTGTTGTAAACATAGTATTATTTATTTCTTTGCCGTTGTTGCCTTTTTCTTTGGAGCAGCAGCAGCTTTTTTTGCTGGTACTTTCTTTACGGTCTTTTTAATAGCTTTAGGCGCTTTTTCTTCAACCTCAACTTCAGTTTTAGTTTGGTCTTCAGCTACTTTTGTTTCTTGTTTAGCTTCAGAAAAATCTGTAAACCCATTTTTTACTAGAAGGTTGTACCACTGTACCACTTTCTTAATATCACTTGGGTACACACGTTCTTCATCATAATCTGGTAAAATTCCAAAAAAGAATTCTTCTAACTCTAATTTTGGCACTTTATGGCTAATGGTTTCACTTCCTGCTTCTTTGGCTGCAATCTTTTGAAATATTTCACGAAGCGGTACTTCTTTTGTCAATGTGTAAATAGCTATTTCAGTAAGCAAGCTTACATTATGCCTTGAACTTACACTTATTTTTTTCTGGTCTAATAGAGACTCTGCCAAAAAACCACCACGGGTTTGTTTGGTCATTTTATACAATCCTGGTTTTCCTGAAATTGATAATACTTTTTCTAAACTCATAATTATTTGAAATCTTTTCGTGTATTATAATCGTTTTGATGTTTCTAAAGAAAGTTCTTTAAGTAATTAAACGATTACAAAGATGTTTTGAAATTTTGTGATATGCAACCGTTTAACGTTTCTTTTTAGCATTTGGAAAACGCATGCGGTAATCTGCATTTGCTTTTCCTTTACTTATGTTAGATAGCTTCCCTTTTATTAAGCGTTTTTTTAACGAAGAAAGTTTATCAGTAAATAAGATTCCCTCGATATGATCATACTCATGTTGTATAATCCTGGCTATAATACCAGTATAGTTTTGTGTATGCTTTTTGAAATTTTCATCATAGTACTCCACAGTGATGTTTGGCTTTCTGTACACATCTTCTCTTACATCTGGAATACTCAAACACCCTTCATTGAAAGAAAACTCTTCTCCTTCTTCTTCTAAAATAGTTGCATTAATAAACGTCTTCTTAAACCCCTGAACTGCAGCTAACTCTGCTGCATCCATCTCATCTTCATCAGCAAAAGGGCTTGCATCTACCAAGAAAATACGAATTGGCAAACCTATTTGGGGTGCTGCTAAGCCTACTCCACTAGCACCGTACATTGTTTCATACATGTTTTCTAACAGCGAATCTAAATTAGGATAGGCCTTAGGTATCTCTTTGCATTCTTTTCGTAACACAGGATCGCCGTAAGCTACAATAGGTAATATCATTTTTTAATTTTTTGTGTTTAATCTATGTACTGAGTTTCATTGACATTAGTAGTTCAAAAACTACTTAGTATATAAAAACTGTTGTAAAATTATAGTGGCACTTATCTCATCGACAAGGGCTTTGTTTTGTCTTTGTTTTTTTTTAAGACCACTATCAATCATGGTCTGAAAAGCCATTTTACTGGTATAACGCTCATCAACTCTTACTATAGGAATGTTCGGGAATTTCACAGAAAATCCTTTGATAAAGTTTTGAATATTTCCCTCAACACTTGATGGCGTACCATCTTTCTGGGTAGGTTCACCAATAACAAGGGTGTCTACCGTTTCATTAGAAAAATAGGTGCTTAAAAAAGGCATTAACCCGTGTGTTTCAACCGTAGTTAAACCTGAGGCAATAAGCTGTAACTCATCTGTTACTGCTATTCCTGTGCGTTTAGTACCGTAGTCTATAGCGAGAATTCTTCCCATTTTTACTGCAAAAATAAAGGTTTATAGTATACTATGCTACATATGGTGTATTTAATCAATAGGGTGTTTATATTTGCATAACATTAAAAAAACACAAGCACATATAAAGCCATGAAAAACCTTCAAGATAGAATAGAAAAAGCCTGGGAAGATCGTTCTTTATTAACCCAACAAGAAACTATAGATACCATTGTCGAAGTGGTGCGTTTGTGTGATGAAGGAATACTACGCTGTGCAGAGCCTACTGCTAATGGTTGGAGGGTAAACCAATGGGTAAAAAAAGCAGTGGTATTATATTTCCCTATCCAAAAGATGGAAACCTTAGAGGCAGGGATTTTTGAATATCATGATAAAATTCCATTAAAGAGAGGATACCAGGCTAAAGGCATTCGAGTGGTACCAAGCGCAGTGGCACGTCACGGAGCCTATATCAGTAAAGGAGTTATTTTAATGCCTAGTTATGTTAATATTGGAGCCTATGTAGATCAAGGAACTATGATAGACACATGGGCAACTGTTGGTAGTTGTGCACAAATTGGCAAAAACGTACACTTGAGTGGCGGGGTTGGTATTGGTGGAGTATTAGAACCACTTCAGGCAGCACCTGTTATTATTGAAGATGGCGCTTTTATTGGTTCACGCTGTATTGTTGTAGAAGGAGTTCGTGTAGAAAAAGAAGCCGTCTTGGGCGCAAATGTAGTGCTTACTATGAGTACTAAAATTATAGATGTTACGGGTGAAACTCCTATAGAAACAAAAGGTGTTGTACCAGCACGATCTGTAGTGATACCTGGGAGTTATACAAAACAATTTCCTGCTGGAGCTTTTCAAGTTCCATGTGCTCTTATTATCGGGAAACGCAAAGAAAGCACAAACAAAAAGACCTCTTTAAATGATGCATTGCGTGAATATGATGTAGCGATCTAAAAATATACTGTAGAAAAACCCCTATATTTAGCAGTGTAAATCTCGCTATGAAACCTATTGTATTATTTTGTCTAGCACTCATTTTTTTGCCTATTGTTTTGATGGGGCAAGAAGTAGCTGTTTTTGCGCAATTTAATGGACAGTATGATTATGTAGCCTTTGGTAACACTCTAAATATAGGAGAAAACACAGGTGCAAACCCACCAACTCCTTGTGAGATTTTAACTACAAGTAGCGCCAACTTTGAGTTACAACCTGATCAAGAACTAATTGCTGCATATCTCTATTGGGCAGGTTCTGGAACGGGAGATTTTGATGTAACACTTAATGGAACCCCAATTACTGCAGAACGAACTTTTGAAGACAGCATGAGCAATGGCTTGGTCTTTTTTGCTGCTTTTGCTGATGTGACTTCTCTTGTTCAAACCATTGGCAACAGCACCTACACACTAGCAGATTTGGACTTAACAGAGGTTATTGCTGCTTACTGTGGAAACACAACAAATTTTGGAGGATGGGCAATTACTGTTATTTACCAAGACCCTACCCTACCCTTAAATCAAGTTACTGTCTTTGATGGACTGGAGAGTGTTTCCTCTACGAACACAAACCTCACAATTAATCTTTCAAATATAAATGTATTAGATAATAATGGCGCCAAAATTGGGTTTTTAGCTTGGGAGGGTGATCGATCCCTTTCTGTGACAGAAACCTTACAAATAAATGGAAACATTATAAGCAACCCTCCTCTCAACCCTGCAGACAACGCTTTTAATGGTACCAATAGTTTTACAGGAAATGAAGTGCTCTACAATATGGATATAGATTTTTACTCTATAGAAAACAACATAAACCCAGGAGATACTAGTGCCGTTATTGACCTAACCTCTGGACAAGATTTTGTAATGATAAATAATATTATAACGGTATTAAACTCTCAATTACCTGATGCTACCATAAGCATAGATAGCATTCAAGGTGGCATCATATGTGGTGATAGAGAATTAGAGATTCAATATACCGTATACAATATAAACTGTACAGACCCGCTTCCTGCAAACACGCCTATTGCCTGGTATGCAGACACTACCCTAGTTGGGCAAAGCCAAACCAGCTCCATAATTCCTATTGATGGACAACAAACAATATCCATCTCCATTACCATACCCGAGGCAGTTGGGGTAGACTTTGAACTCAATGTATTTGTAGATGACAACGGTGCTGGTGCAAGCACGGTTTCTGAAATTTTAGAGGACAATAACCAAGACAGTGCTATTATTCATCTTTTAGATCTTCCTCAAACAAGCCAATTACAAGACTTAGAACGCTGCGATTTAAATGGCAAAGAAATCTTTGATCTTACAGAGGCAATTATACAGGTAGACCCAGATGCTGTTATTAGTTTTCATCTATCACAAATAGATGCAGACAGCAATACAAATCCTATTTTAAATCCTACCGAGTATACAAACATTGAAAACCCGCAACAAATATTTGTAAGGGCAGACAATACAGAATGTCAAGTTGTAAATTTCTTTAACATAGTAGTAATTCTATGTCCAATTCCAGATGCTACTATTTCTATAGACAACACTCTTGAGGCCTGTAGGACCGAAAACCTAGCCGTTGCATATACAGCATACAACACCCTAGGAACAGGACCATTGCCCGCTAATACTCCAATTGCTTTTTATATTGATGCTGTTTTAGTGATGCAATCTCAAACACAAGGAGTTATAGCTCCAGGGGCAAGTGAAAATGGTTTTATTGAAATTACGCTAGAGACCTCAATGCCAGATAGTTTTTTACTGCGAGTGATTATTGATGATACTGGTAACCAGCAAGGCATTGTAGAGGAGTTGGATGAGACCAATAATGAATCTACAGCACAAGTAACGTTTGTATCTATTGCGCCCATTGCACAATTACCAGATTTACTGCTGTGTGATGAGGGCTTTAATATGGCCATTTTTGACCTCACGACGCAAAATCAAGCGGTAAGCACAAATCTAGATGACACTATACACTATTACACCTCACTAGACAATGCAACAACAGAGTCTTTTGCTATTACAAACCCTTCAAGTTATCAAAACATTGGTGGAGATCAACAAATTTTCGTAAGACTAGACACCAATGTATGTTTTGCTATTAGTGCCTTTTGGATACGCATAAAAAAATGTCCACCTTTTATTCCTCAAGGATTTTCTCCAAATCTAGATGGCTTTAATGATGAATTTGAAATTACAGGACTCTTAAACATCTATGAGAATTTTGAATTAAAAATATACAGCAGAGAAGGTAATTTAATATATACGGGGGCAAATGCTAGAGGTTTCTGGAACGGCATCCCTAATACCGGATTTTTACATAATGAAATAATAGTTCCTGTTGGCACCTATTACTATGTATTATTTTTGAATGATCCAGCAATGCCAAAACCCCAAATTGGGTTTGTGTATATCAACTATTAAAGACGCTTTAAATTGATAAAAGCAGCAAATTCTAAAGCTGGCTTAAGCAATCTTTATAACAAAGGCTAAGCAAATAGAAACACTTCAAATAAAAACTAAGAAGTTGTATTTTAAATATAAAATTCTAATTTGTTTTTGAAATATTTTACCTTAATGCTTTTGGGGTAAATTTAAGGAAATGATGACCTTAATTTGGCTATTTTTGTTGGCCTATGAAATTCGATATTGTTTCAAAATTTAAACCTACAGGAGATCAGCCTAGTGCAATCAAATCACTCGTGGATGGAATCAACTCCAATGAGCAATACCAAACATTACTTGGGGTAACAGGGAGTGGTAAAACATTTACCGTTGCCAATGTTATACAACAGGTTGAGAAACCAACCCTTGTGCTTGCCCACAACAAGACCTTAGCAGCACAGCTCTATTCAGAATTTAAGCAGTTTTTCCCTAACAATGCGGTAGAGTATTTTGTTTCCTATTATGATTATTACCAACCAGAAGCTTTTATTCCTTCAAGTGGTGTTTACATAGAAAAAGATCTTTCCATTAATGAAGAAATTGAAGTAATGCGTCTAAGCACTACATCTTCTTTACTTTCTGGGCGTCGTGATGTAATTGTTGTTGCATCAGTGTCCTGTCTTTACGGTATTGGAAACCCTGTAGAGTTTCAAAAAAACGTAATTTCACTAGAAAAAGGACAAGTAATTTCAAGAACAAAACTACTACACCAACTAGTACAAAGCCTCTACTCTAGAACCGAGGCAGATTTTAACCACGGGAACTTTCGCATCAAAGGAGATACCGTGGATGTATTTCCTGGATATGCAGATAATGCATTTAGGGTTCACTTTTTTGGTGATGAAATAGAAGAGATAGAAGCCTTCAACCCATTAAATAACGATGTGATTGAAAAATATGAGCGTCTCAATATTTATCCTGCCAATATGTTTGTAACATCACCAGATGTGTTACAAGGAGCTATCAAAGAAATTCAAGACGATTTAGTAAAACAAATAGATTACTTTAAAGAAATAGGAAAACACCTAGAGGCAAAACGTCTTGAAGAACGCACCAACTTTGATCTTGAAATGATTCGAGAATTAGGATACTGTAGTGGTATTGAAAATTATTCTAGATACTTAGACGGCCGCCTTGCAGGAACACGTCCTTTTTGCTTACTCGATTTTTTTCCAGATGATTTTTTAATGATTGTAGATGAGAGCCATGTAAGTGTTCCGCAAGTTGGCGCTATGTATGGAGGTGACAGATCACGTAAAGAAAATTTGGTAGAATATGGTTTTAGACTTCCAGCAGCTATGGACAATAGACCATTAAAGTTTGAAGAGTTTGAAGCAATGCAAAACCAAGTGATCTATGTAAGTGCTACTCCTGCAGATTATGAATTAGAAAAATCTGACGGGGTGTTTGTTGAACAAATTATAAGACCTACCGGCCTATTAGACCCGCCCATAGAAGTACGCCCTAGTCTTAACCAAATTGACGATTTACTAGAAGAAATCCATAAACGAATTGAGCTTGATGAGCGTGTTTTAGTGACTACATTAACCAAGCGCATGGCAGAAGAACTCACCAAATATATGGACCGTGTAAACATTAGGTGCCGTTACATACACAGTGATGTCGATACCCTAGAGCGCGTAGAAATTATGCAAGACCTGCGCTTGGGCTTATTTGATGTTTTGGTTGGTGTTAACTTACTAAGAGAAGGACTTGATTTACCAGAGGTGTCATTGGTCGCTATATTAGATGCAGATAAAGAAGGTTTTTTAAGAAGTGAACGCTCGCTAACGCAAACAGTGGGACGCGCCGCTCGTAATTTAAATGGTAAAGCTATTTTGTATGCAGATAAAATTACAAAAAGCATGCAAAAAACCATGGACGGCACACAGTACCGCCGAGGTAGACAAATTGCACATAATAAAGAACACGGTATTACTCCTAGCGCCATTAAAAAGAGTTTTGAAAACTCATTGACCAAGTCTAAACAAGATGCCTATGCTATTGAAACCCTAGACACTCTTGCTGGAGCAGAACCAGAGGGTCAATACTTAACCAAACCACAGTTAGAAAAGAAGATTAGAGATACTAGAAAAGCCATGGAAAAATCTGCCAAAGAGTTAGACTTTTTAATGGCCGCCAAACTAAGAGATAAAATAAAATCTTTGCAGAAAACCGTAGCAGAATTGATTTAATACCTTCTGTAATTTATGGATTTTTATCTTTGTGCCAAAAAGCCATAAACTCGAGATGCTTCTGCTTTCAAACTTCCTCTCAAACTGTTACATTTGTATAAAACCAAATACCCATGTTAAAAGCAGGAGTTCTAGGTGCAGGACACTTAGGGAAAATACATTTAAAGTTATTACAGCAATCAACCAAATATGATTTGGTTGGCTTTTATGATTCTAATCAAGAAGCTGCTAAAGCCATTGAAAAGGAGTTTGGCTACAAAAGTTTCTCTTCTATGGAATCTCTCATACAGTCTTGTGATATGGTGGATGTAGTAACCCCTACTATTTATCACTACACGTGTGCAGAGAAGGTCATAAAAGCAGGTAAGCATTTATTTATTGAAAAGCCTATCACACACACTGTTGTAGAAGCTGATACCATTCGTGATTTGGCCAAAGAACACGGGGTTCGCGGTCAAGTAGGACAGGTAGAGCGTTTCAACCCAGCGTTTATGGCTGTTAAGGACATGATTGATAAGCCTATGTTTATTGAGGCCCATAGATTGGCAGAGTTTAATCCACGAGGCACAGATGTTTCTGTGGTCTTGGACTTAATGATACATGATATTGATGCTATTTTAAGTGTTGTTAAAAGTGATGTTAAAAAAGTACATGCTAGTGGCGTCTCAGTTATTAGCGAGACTCCAGATATCGCCAATGCACGTATAGAATTTGAAAACGGATGTGTTGCCAATTTAACTGCCAGTCGTATTTCAATGAAGACCATGCGTAAAGCTAGATTTTTTCAAAAAGACGCCTACATATCTGTAGATTTTTTAGAAAAAAAATGTGAGGTAGTAAAAATGAAAGATGCTCCAAAAACACCAGATGATTTTGCAATGGTATTAACCAATGCAGAGGGCGTAAAAAAACAAATTTATTTTGATAATCCAGAGGTGCCTGGCAACAATGCTATTCTAGATGAACTCGATAGTTTTGCAGACGCAATTGCACATGACAGAACTCCTGAGGTATCACTAAGACAAGGTGCAGAAGCATTACGTGTGGCGATGTTGATTATTGAAAATTTCAAAATGTTATAATAAATAAAATAAAACTTCCTTTTAAGGAAAGAATTAATACACATATTTCATGAAAAACGTAGCAGTAATTGGAGCAGGAACAATGGGTAATGGTATTGCACATACCTTTGCGCAAAATGACTATAAAGTTCAATTAATTGATGTTTCTAGGGCATCTTTAGACCGTGGCATGGCAACTATTGCCAAAAATCTAGACCGTATGGTCGCTAAAGAGAAAATCTCTGAGCAAGACAAAGCAAGAACGCTCAATAACATTACAACTTTTACAGATTTAAAGACAGGTGTTGAATACGCTAGTTTGGTTGTAGAAGCAGCGACAGAAAATCTAAACTTAAAATTAAAGATTTTTAAAGATTTAGAATCTTTTTGTCCAGATGATACTATTATGGCAAGTAATACATCATCAATATCTATAACAGAGATAGCTGCAGTGACGTCAAGACCAGAGATGGTTATTGGAATGCACTTTATGAATCCTGTACCTGTAATGAAGTTAGTAGAAATCATTAAGGGATATAGTACCAGTGACCAAACCTATAACACGGTTGCAGAAATTTCAAAAAAGTTGGGTAAGATACCTGTGAAAGTGAATGACTATCCAGGCTTTGTAGCCAACCGTATTTTAATGCCAATGATTAATGAAGCGGTAGAAACACTTTTTAACGGTGTCGCAGGTGTTAAAGAAATAGACACGGTAATGATGCTAGGAATGGCTCACCCAATGGGTCCATTAGCGCTTGCAGATTTTATTGGTCTTGATGTTTGTCTATCTATTTTAAATGTAATGCATGATGGCTTTAAAAACCCAAAATATGCACCCTGTCCCCTATTAGTGAATATGGTAATGGCTGGTAAATTTGGAGCAAAAAGTGGAGAAGGATTTTATGACTATAGTGAAAACAGAAAAGCTGTTGATGTAGCTAAGATGTTCTCTTAAACATCGTATAAAGCAAGAAAAACCATGGCCAAAATAATTCCATTTAAAGCAGTACGCCCCACCCGAGATAAGGTGAGCCTTATTGCTGCAAGGTCTTATGATTCTTACACAAATGAACAAAGAGAAGCGCGTCTAAGAGACAATCCTTTTTCTTTTTTGCATGTTGTGTATCCTGGCTATAAATATTCTCAAGTAATTGAGGGTGAAAAGAGATACAAATTAGTACGCAATAGGTATCAAGAATTTAAAGAAGACGGTGTTTTCATGCAAGAAGAAGTACCTTCTTTTTATGTCTATAAAATCCTAAACCATGAAGGAGTAGAGTTTAATGGTATTGTAGCAGCGGCAAGTACTCAAGATTATGAAAAAGACATCATTAAAAAACACGAAGATACTTTACAATACAAAGAAGAAGTTTTTGTAAAATACTTGAAAACAGTAGGTTTTAATGCAGAACCAGTACTTCTTACCTACCCAGATAATGATGCCTTGGCAATAATTATTAAATCTGTAATGCAAACCAGAGCAGAGTATGAATTTACCACAACCCACAGAGACACTCATTATCTTTGGCCAGTAAGCCAAAGCGCTCTAGTTACTGAAATTTCAGAAGTATTTGAGGGTATGCCTACACTCTATATTGCAGATGGGCATCACAGAAGTTCTTCCTCTTGTTTATTATCAAAAATACTGCAGCAGGAGAACAAGCACCATACCGGAGAAGAACCTTATAATTACTTTATGAGTTTCCTGATTCCAGAAAGTGATTTAAAAATTTTTGAATTTAACAGACTTATTAAAGATCTTAATGGATGGAGTAAAGAAGAGTTTTTAATTCAGCTAGATTCTTTATTTAGAATCGAAAACAGAGCGCAAAACTTTTACAAGCCCTCCAAAAAACATCATTTCAGCATGTATCTTGATGGTGATTTTTACTCGCTGTACTTGCGTAAAGATAGTTATGAGATAGAAAATGCGCTTGACGGGCTTGATTCTCAAATTTTATATAAACTAATATTTGATCCTATTCTAGGGATAAAAGATCTACGCAATGATACCAGAATAGCCTATGCAGACGGCAAAAAAGATATGGCATATGTAAAAACCGCCGTCGACAATAAAGACTTTGCCGTTGGTTTTGGAATGCTTCCTGTTACTACACAAGAAATGAAGAAAATAGCAAACGAAGGATTAAAGATGCCTCCAAAGAGCACCTATATTGAACCTAAACTAAGAAGTGGTATTACTATTTATGAATTTTAATTCTTTTTAATTAAGAGAGTATAAAAAATAAATACATTAGAAACTACAACAGCAAATTAACATGAGTATTTCAGAAAATATAAAAAAATATCAAACCCTACTCCCAGAGCAAACTACCTTAGTTGCTGTTTCTAAAACCAAACCCGTAAGCAGCTTAATGCAAGCATATGATGCTGGACAGCGTGTGTTTGGCGAAAATAAAATACAAGAAATGGCATCCAAATGGGAAGAAATGCCCAAAGACATACAATGGCATATGATAGGTCATGTACAAACCAACAAGGTGAAATACATGGCTGCGTTTGTGAGTTTAATTCATACGGTAGATAGTATAAAATTATTGCGAGAAATCAACAAACAAGCTGCCAAACACGACAGAGTAATTAAGTGTTTGCTACAGATTAAAATAGCAGAAGAAGAAAGTAAGTTTGGAATGGATCAAGCAGATGCATTAGAATTATTAGCCTCGGAGATTGCAACAACATTGCCACATGTTGCAATTGTTGGGTTGATGGGAATGGCTACCTTTACACAAGACAAAACACAGGTGGAGGCAGAATTCAATAAATTAAGTGTCATCTATAAAGATGTTAAAACCAAATACCCACAATTAACTATTTTAAGCATGGGTATGAGTGGTGACTTTACACTAGCCCTAAAACATAATAGTAATATGGTGCGTATTGGGAGTTCTATTTTTGGAGCTAGAAATTAAAATTAAGTAAAAGCATATTGGAATACGCAATTTTAGACATAGAAACTACCGGAGGGAAATACAATGAAGAGGGCATCACAGAAATTGCGATCTATCGTTTTGATGGAGACAAGGTAGTAGATCAATTTGCTAGCCTAGTAAACCCAGAGATACCTATACAACCCTTTGTGGTAAAACTTACAGGTATTAATAATGGTATGCTAAAAAATGCACCAAAGTTTCATGAAGTTGCCAAAAGAATTATAGAAATTACAGAGGGTACTATTTTAGTAGCACATAATGCTCAATTTGACAATAGAATACTCACAACAGAATTTGATAGACTAGGCTACAATTTTGATAAAGAAACATTGTGCACCGTTGAGGTCGCTCAACAGCTTATGCCAGATATGCCTTCTTATAGTCTTGGAAAGTTAGTGCGCGCCCTAGGAATTCCAATAACAAACAGACACCGTGCACAAGGAGATGCCTTAGCTACCGTTGAACTCTTTAAGCTACTGCTGCTTAAAGATTTTAAAAAACAAATGGCGCAACACTTTATTAAAAAGAATCCTAGAAGACATCTAGATTCAAAACTAATAACTCTTATTAAAGCGGCTCCCACAGCAATAGGTGTTTACTACATGCATCGAGAAGATGGAACTATTATTTATATTGGAAAAAGCAAAAACATACAAAAAAGATTAACCCAACACTTCACTAACGACAATAGAAAGTCAAAGGCAATACAGCTTGAGGTTACAGCAGTAACCTATGAAAAAACTGGGAACGAATTAATTGCACTTTTAAAAGAAAGTGAAGACATTAAACAGCTTAACCCAAAATACAACAGAGCCTTACGCAAAAGAACCTTTAACGCACAGCTTATTTCATTTACAGATGCTAGTGGATATATTAATTTAAAAATTGAAAAAGCAGACGCACGTAAAAAGGCCATTACAACCTTTAGCAACCTTCAAGCTGCCAAAGCTAATCTTGAAAATATTATTGGAAAATATGCTTTGTGCCAGAGACTAGGAGGTTTTCAAGACACAAAAAAGGCCTGTTTTAGTTACGGTATAAAAGAATGCGCAGGAGCTTGTATTGGAGAAGAAACCCCAGAGGCATACAACGAGAAAGTAAAGATATTTCTTAAAGACTATAGTTATCAAAATCAACACATGTTGGTTATTGACAAAGGGAGAAACCCAGAGGAGCGATCGGTTGTTTTAATAGCGCATGGTGTTTATAAAGGGTTTGGATTTTATACCTTAAACCATCAAATCACAAATCCTGAAATACTAAAATCTATTATTAGCCCAATGCACAATAATAGAGATGCACAACACATTTTACAGTCCTACTTAAGAAAAAACAAAGTAATTAAAATTATAAATCTAGATGTAGAGCATCAAAGTTTATAGAAACTTCTGTACTTTTAACAGTGTAAAACTAAAATATTGAGTAGCAAAAACCCCATATCCTTACGTAACAAATTACATAATATCATCTATGAGGCAGACACTCCTATAGGAAAACTGTTTGATGTCGTACTCCTTATTTTAATTCTAGTAAGTGTTATCTTGGTCATGCTAGAAAGTGTTGCCTCTATTGATACTCATTACCACGAGTTCTTATATTTTGGAGAATGGGTTATTACTATATTTTTTACCATTGAATATATCTTACGAATTATTACTGTAAAAAAACCATCTAGTTATATCTTTAGCTTTTATGGTATTATTGACCTGCTGTCTACCATACCATTATACCTGTCATTTATTTTAGCAGGAAGTAATGCACTACTTGCTGTTAGAGCATTTAGGTTGTTAAGAGTTTTTAGAATATTAAAAATTACACGCTATTTAGGAGAGGCAAACAAATTAAACAAAGCCTTACAAGACAGCAAGCCCAAAATATTTGTCTTTTTATTTGCGGTACTAATACTCTCAATTATAGCTGGAACTATTATGTATTTAATTGAAGGAGAAGCCAGTGGCTTTGTAAGCATTCCTATTAGCGTATATTGGTGTATTGTTACACTTACCACCGTTGGCTTTGGAGATATTGCTCCTGTTACGCCTCTGGGGCAATTTATAGCTGCCATTATCATGATTATGGGGTATGGCATAATTGCAGTACCAACAGGTATTGTAAGTGCAGAATATGCAAGTAAAAAAACAACTACAATAGAAGACCCTAATTATGTACATGTAAATACTCAATCATGTCAAAACTGTAATGCAACCAAGCATAACGACAATGCAGAGTTTTGTCATAAGTGTGGAACAGCATTACATGAAAAAGAGCTTTTAAATTAATGTCAAAAAAACCATTACTTATTTGTGTCGTAGGTGCTACAGGAATTGGCAAGACAGCACTTGGTATTGCACTAGCAAAAGCATTTAACACAGAGATCATATCGGCAGATTCCCGCCAATTTTACAAAGATATGAGTATCGGAACTGCTGTACCTTCTCCAAAAGAATTGGACGCAGCTCCACATCATTGCATACAGCATAAAAGTATTTTTGATTCCTATAGCGTAGGAGATTTTGAACGGGAAGCACTTCTTAAATTGGACACTATTTTCACAAAACAGCCCACTGCCGTTTTGGTGGGTGGCTCTGGTTTGTATGTCGACGCTGTTGTGAATGGATTAGACTATTTTCCTTCCATTGACAAAGACATTAGATCAAGACTTAATGAAACACTTGAAAATCAAGGAATTAAAGCGCTCCAAACAGCCTTAAAAGAGGTGGACCCACTCTATTATAAAACAATGGATAGCGAGAATCCAAGACGATTGATACGAGCCTTAGAAATTTATAGAGGAACTGGAAAACCCTATTCAACTTTTTTAAAAGCAAAAGCCGCAAACAGAAATTTTGACACATTATACATTGGCCTCACTGCAGACAGGCCAATTGTTTATCAGCGCATCAATGCAAGAGTAGATATAATGATGGAAAATGGTTTGTTAGCTGAAGTAGAAGCACTGTACCCCCATCGCGGTCTAAATGCACTACAAACAGTAGCCTATAGAGAATTGTTTGAATATATAGACGGCACCCGATCGCTAGAAGATGCTGTAACCGAAATTAAAAAAAATACGCGACGTTTTGCCAAAAGACAAGGCACCTGGTTTAGAAAAAACCAAAACATACATTGGTTTGATTACATGAGTGATAATACAGATATCATTGCCTTTATAAAAGAAAAAAACACCCTAAAATAGGGCGTTTAAAACACTTATACATATGTCAATCACTTAAATATCAACCTCGCTTTTAACTACAAGACGAAATCCTTCACCGTGTATGTTGATGATTTCAACATCATCTTCTTTCTTTAAGTATTTGCGTAGTTTGGCGATATACACATCCATACTTCTTGAAGTAAAATAGTTATCGTCTCTCCAAATCTTAATCAATGCTAATTCGCGCGGCATTAAATCATTTTTATGCAATGCAAGTAAACGCAATAACTCATTCTCTTTTGGCGAAAGCTTTACTGGGTTTTCATTATTAAAGGTTAAAAAACGAAGCTTAGAGTTTAAGAAAAAATTTCCTACTTGAAACTCAAATTGCTTACTATCTGCAATAGAATCTTTGGCTTTGCGTTGTATGATTGCTTTAATTTTCATTAAAAGAACTTCACTATCAAAAGGCTTATTTAAGTAATCATCTGCGCCTACTTTATAGCCTTTTAAAACGTCCTCTTTCATAGATTTTGCTGTTAAAAAGATAATAGGAACATCTTCATTTTTTTCGCGTATTTCTTTAGCTAATGTGAAGCCATCTTTATAAGGCATCATGACATCTAAAATACAAAGATCATAATCATCTTTTTTAAATTTTTCAAAACCTTCCATGCCATTTTTAGCGTGTACAACGTTGTAGTCATTCATGGTAAGGTAATCTTTAAGAACGGTACCAAAGTTTGGATCATCCTCTACTAGTAATATTTTTTTGTTTTCAGTTTCCATATGTTACGTTATTAAGTGTAAGTTAAATATAAATGTGCTTCCTTTTGCTTGTTCGCTTTCTATTATAATTTCTGCTTGGTGATCGTCGAGAATCTTTTTTACGTATGATAATCCTAAACCATGTCCTTTCACATTATGAATATCACCAGTGGGAACACGGTAAAACTTTTCAAATATTTTATTTTGAACAGATTTACTCATCCCTATTCCTTGGTCTTGTATTTTTAAAACAACTTTATCTTTTAAATTTTCAGTATACACATCAATTTTAGGTGGCCCCTCAGAGTACTTTACGGCATTATCTAAAATGTTTACTATTACATTTGTAAGGTGTGTTTCATTTACAAATACATTTGTTTTTAAGGCTCCAAAATGAGTGTGAACATAACCACCATTATCCTCTACTATTAAACTAATACGGGACACAGCATCTTCTAGAACATGGTGTATATCATAGCGCTCTTTAGGTAAATTAAGTTCGTTTTTTTCTAGACCAGAAATGCGTAATACATCTTCAACTTGCCCCAACATTCTGGCATTTTCATCGCGTATCATCTTAACATACTTGGCAAAAAAAACTTCATCTCCTTTGACCTTAGGGTTTATAAGCGCATCAAGCGCAAGACCAATAGTAGCAATGGGTGTTTTAAACTCATGGGTCATATTATTAATAAAATCATTTTTAATTTGAGCGAGTTGCCGCTGTTTTACCAACTGGCTTAAAGCACTATAGAAAGCTATAAAAATAACGCTGGTAAAGGATAAAGACAAGATAGACATGCCTAGAATAGTAGACCAAACATCACGATCTTGTTCATAAAAATTTACATATAGTTGATATCCCTCATTTATATCGTTATTATCAAAGAGCGCTACTCTAAAAGTAGTCTGTGGAGATATATCAAATTTTTTGGAGCGTACTTTGGTTGCTAAACTGTTACTATACACTGCAAACTGGAATCTAGAGATAACACCTCTATCTTTTAATTGTCTTGATATACTTTCTTCTATTTCTTTTGCATTTACCCTTCTATGTAAAGGGGTATTTGCGGATATATTTGCAAATGCATTCTCAAATTGTTTACGCTCGTAATCTTTTAATCTATAAAAAGTCTCTGTATTGACAATGTGATTTTTAGACCCATCGACATGTTTCAAAACTTTTTGTGTTTTTGATTTGCTAGTTATCTTTTTAAAAACGATGCTATCAATATCTGTATCTAAAAAACTAGTTGACAATTTATAATCCTCTTCTAGAATTCCATCAGAAAATATAAAAGAATCATTAGACTTATCACTGTTAATCTTGTAGATTAATTCACTAATACTAATGCTTTCTGGGGTGCCAGCTTCAGATAAAAAATCACTGTAAATACCGTAATATTTTTCTGTTTCTTGTAATTCTATCTCCTCAGAGGTATTTACTAAAACTTGCCTTACGTTAGAAATAAACTGAGTTTCTTTATTATCATAAGAGTTAGAAATCCAATACCATTGAACAAAAATAATTCCAAGGAGTGAGAGCGCCATTAGCGCAACCAATAAACCAAAGACCTTTTTATCCATGTCCCAAAAATAAGATTTTAACATTTAGCCGTTCTTGTGTTTAACCAAATGTTAACAAAATTAGATTATGAATATGAAAATCAAGTATTTAGCAGCAAATTATGTATTTCTTCTACCTGTATTGTTGTTGTTTCAAGAGCTATGTTTTCTATAACATAGCTTGCCATAGGGATTTTCTTTTTGTCATCCCACTGATGTTGCATGCGAGCCTTTATAGTAGCTATCGAAGTTGTATCTCTTGCTAATACCCTATCAATTCTGACCTGTTTTGGAGCGGTCACTAAAATGGTGGCATCACATTGTTTAAAACCTCCATTTTCAAATAAAATAGCAGCCTCTTTAATACAATAAAAGGCAGTTTGTTTTTGCACCCATTTTTTAAAATGAGATGCTACTTTGGGATGTATAATAGCATTCATTTGGGCTAACAATGTAGTATCATTAAAAATCTTTTGGGCTATAAAGTCGCGGTTGGGTTTTGCATTATTATAAGCCTGTTCTCCCAGTAATGCAATTACTTTACTCTTTACTTGCGCAGAGGTAGACAAAATATTTTTTGCCTCGACATCAGCAATGTATACAGGAATTCCTTTAGCATAAAAAAGTTTTGCTATGGTAGATTTTCCGCTACCTATACCGCCTGTAAGTCCTACTATTTTCATTTAAAAATTAATAAGTCGATTTTTTTTGTTTCCATTTCTACTGCTGTAACATCGGCAGGACTCTCTTTTATGATAGGAATCATAAAGTTTTCTTCTATATCTCGAGATCTGTAATCACAAACAATTTTAAAGTCCTTTACTGTAACATCATTAAACCGATTTACTGGCACATTAAAGGCTACTTTTATGGTTGCTGGAAGCAGTTTAAAACTGCCTTGTAAAGGTTGATTAATAATCGATACGGGGACCATAATAATTTTTTGAGAATATTCTGAAACATCCTGGAATATAGAAACTATCTTTGGAGTAATTGTTATTGCTGTATCTCTCCAGGGTTGTAATAGAAGATTTTCTTTAATAGGTTCTGAAATATCTTTTAGTGATACCCATCTTGTTTTAACAACCTTTATGGTATCTAACACTTTTTTTGACCCTCTAATAACAACCGAGTCTGGTTGTACTTTTAAAGTTCCTAGGGCGTCAAACCCTATTTTATAGTCAATAGATAGGTCTACTTTTACTGGTAGCTTTTTAAAATTAAGTTGCTCTAATTCAATAATAAGCTCTGGCAATGACAATTGAGTAATACGACCGTCATCAACAACTTGATTAAGTATTAGTTTTTCTAATGCTGCACCATCAACTCTAGCTTGGTTTTTATTGTCTTTAAAAAATGAGTTTACATCAATAGTAATGTTTGGTTTATTAAAAACATAGCCTAAAAACTCAAAACGTGTCGCTGCTAAATTAAAAGAAAACTCTTGTGGATTATTTTTGGTAAGCATAGTTCCTTCTGGAACACCAACATAGGTAATTGTTGCAACTACAGAGGCAACATCTTGCTTAGAAAACTTAGTCAACATCCAAAAAACAGATGCTAAAACCAAAAAGACGACAAAGGCCTTAAGCTTAGAGTTTTTAAAGGGGTTTTTAAAGAGTGTTGCCATAATGTATACGCTTGTGGTAAATTACTTAAAAAATAATCTTGGAAACTGCTTTTGGGGATCTTTTTCAAGCCAGTGTACAAAAATAGTTGCTTTTAAAAACCCATAACCATATCCAAAAAACTGAATGAACATTGCACCAATAGACATAAAACCTATAAATAGGCTCCTTGTCTTATAGATTGCATCAATTAGTACAACCACTAAATAGGTAGCTAATGGACATAGAAACAGCCAAGTATAAAAAATTCCAAGAAGCAAAGACCCTAGCGCAAAAAAGATATACAATGTTGGAAACCAAAATGTTATTTTGGATGCATCTGGATGCCATTTATTTAATATTGGACGTACCATACCAAATTTATAAACCTGTACAGCAAAACTCCTCCAAGATACTCTACGTTTATGAAATACCGCTGCACCAGGTATAAAGGCAGTTTCAAACCCTGCTTTTATAATACGTTGTGAAATATCTGGATCTTCTCCTGGATGAATCTTTGCAAATCCCTGAGTAGCTTCAAAGGCTTTTCTAGAGATGCCCATATTAAAACTTCTAGGTTCAAACTCTTGCACCCCTTTTGTGTTACCGCGTATACCTCCTGTTGTTAAAAAAGAAGTCATGCTATAATTAATTGCTTTTTGCAGGGGCGTAAAACTATCATGAGCCGTATCTGCTCCACCAAAACAATCTACATAGCGGTTTTCTAAAAATTTAGTTACGGTTTCAAGATAATGAGTTGGCAGTAGCACATCACTGTCAAGGATTATAAAGTAATCTCCCTTGGCTAGGCGCATCCCGAAGTTTCTTGAATCTCCAGGACCCGTATTGGGTTTTTGATAATAAGAAATAGTTAAGTCATCCTTAAAGCTTGTTACTATTTCTGAGCAACAAAGGGTTGACCCATCTTCAACTATAACAATTTCAAAGCTTTTGGAAGTACGTACCTGCTTAAAACTCTCTAGCAGTTCTTTAATCTCCTGAGGTCTATTATAAACTGGAATGATAAACGAAAACTGAACCATCATTTTGTAAAGTTAATCAAAAAAACCACCTCAACTTTCGTCAAGGTGGTTTTAGAAATAGTATAGAATGAATTACTCTTTAGTAAAAGTGTCCATCACTTGGTCACTAACTCCCATATTAGAGAATCCACCATCATTAAATAAGTTTTGCAACGTAACCCGTTTGGTTAAATCACTAAACATAGCTATGGTATAATTTGCGCAATCTTCTGCCGTAGCGTTTCCTAGAGGGCTCATTTTTTCTGCGTAAGCAATAAATCCATCAAACCCTTTCACTCCTTGTCCAGCCGTGGTTGGTGTTGGTGATTGAGAAATTGTATTAACACGTACATTTTGATCTCTTCCGAAGAAATAACCAAAACTACGCGCAATAGACTCTAAGTAAGCTTTATTATCTGCCATATCATTATAGTCTGGAAATACACGTTGGGCAGCCATATAGGTAAGTGCTACAATACTACCCCATTCATTCATAGCATTGTGGTTGTAGAGTACACTCATGGTTTTGTGAAAAGAAACTGCAGATACATCCCACCCTTTATGTGTCCAGTCATAGTTTTGACTTGTGTATGGCTTTCCTTTACGAACATTTACAGACATTCCTATCGAGTGAAGTACAAAATCTATTTTACCTCCTAAGATTTCCATAGACTTAATAACCAAATTTTCAAGGTCTTCCATAGATGTTGCATCTGCTGGAATTATTTCAGAACCTGTTTTTTCTGCCAGTGTCTTAATTTGCCCCATACGCATTGCTATAGGTGCATTTGTTAAAACAAAAGTTCCACCCTCTTGATGAACTCTTTCTGCTGTTTTCCAAGCAATTGAATTTTCATCAAGAGCTCCAAAAATAATTCCTCGTTTTCCTTTTAATAAATTATAAGACATCTTTAATACTTTTAATGGTTGTTTTATTTGCTTTTTTCTGTGCTGTAAATATACAGTATCCTTTTTTAATTAAGTAATTCTTTTGCGTTTGCTAGGGTGGTATCGGTAATGCTATTACCGCCAATCATCTGTGCTATTTCCACAATACGCTCTTCTTCTGTAAGTTGCTTTAAATGTGTTACGGTACCGCTGTCACGATCCTCCTTATACACTTTAATATGTTGTTCTCCTTTGGCTGCAATTTGAGGCAGGTGTGTAATACTAAGTATTTGCATTTGCATACTCATCTTACCCATAATATATGCCATTTTTAATGCGATCTCTCCAGAAACCCCAGTGTCAATTTCGTCAAAAACAATGGTGGGCAACTTTTTGTATTGAGACAACAAGGCTTTTACTGATAACATAATTCTACTCATTTCACCTCCAGAGGCTACTTTTTTAAGAACCCCAAAATTACCACCTTTATTGGCTGTAAAGTAGACAATAACCGTATCTGTCCCAGATTTCTTAAAGGTTTGAGAACTATTAAATTCAAGCTTAAATTGAGCATTTGGCAAACCAAGTAAAGATAAGTTTTCTTCTAGTTTTTGTTTTAAAATTGGCACAGCTCCTACTCTATTATCATGAAGATCTTTAGCAAACTTTAAAAGAGTGTTCGTTAGCTTTTGTTTCTCTTGTTCTAAAGTCTCAATGGTAGTATCTAGCTGGAGTGTATTAAGTATTTTAGAACTTAAACTAGATTCAAGTGCAACAAGTTCTGCAACACTAGAGGCACTATGTTTGTGCTGTAATTTGTATACTGTTTGTAGTATTTCATTGATTCTAAAAAGCTCTGAAGGATTAGCTTCCAAGGCTTCAGAAGCACTTTCAAGACTAGATTGAATATCTTCTAGTTCTAATGTTACACTATGCAAACGCTCATAGAGTTCTTGGTAGGAAGGAGCATATTGTGAGATTGAACTCAACACGCTTCTAGCTTCTTTGATAGCATCCAAAGCGCCAATATTTTCTTGAGAAAATAATTGATCTATATTAGCAAAAGACGCTTGTATTTCTTCTGCATTATTCAATGTTTCAAAAGTAGTTTCTAAGGCCTGTTGATCTACATTATCTAAGGACGCCTCTGAGAGTTCTTGTTGTAAAAAAGTATGATAATCAAGCTCTTTAATTGCAGCCTCTTTTTGTGCTAATTGTGTTTTTAATGCTATTGAAATGCTAGAGAATTGATCTAAGGCATTTTGATACCCTTGCAATATAGGAGCATTGCCGGCTAAGGCATCTAATACTTCTAGTTGAAAACTCTCTGAGGCAAAACTATTTGTTTCATGTTGACTGTGAATATCAACTAGGTATGCTCCTAAAGCTTGTAATTGAGCTAAGCCCACTGGAGAATCATTTACAAATGCTCGAGATTTCCCGTTGGGTAGAATCTCTCTTCTAATGATGGTATGCACATCATAATCTAGTTCATTTTCTTTAAAAAGAGCTTGTAATTGGTAGCCTTTTAAAGAGAAGTCTCCTTCTATAATACACTTTTTAGTAGCATCTTTAACACTGCTTAAGTCTGCTCTTTTACCAAGTAATAGTGATAAGGCTCCTAAAATAATAGATTTTCCAGCACCAGTCTCACCAGTAATTATAGTCAAGCCCTTAGTTAGTGGTACTTGGATATCCTCAATTAAAGCATAATTTTTTATGGAAAGACTTAATATCATACCTACAAATTACTAGTATTATTGAGAACTAAAAAAAAAATTAGTTAATCTCTCCCCAAGCAGATCTTCGGGTAGGCGCCATTCTATTAAGCGCTTCTTTTAAAACAGTAGTATTCACTTGAGGTCCACTACTAAAAATAGATTTAATCTCATCTACCTTAGCGTCAAAAAATGTACGCAACACAAAAGAGTTGGGTCTGCGATCATTTATACTTTTTAGGGTCTTAATAGCTTGTATTATATTTTGTTTCGCTTGTTTTGGATCGCTCTCCATAATATCTATAGCGCTACGATGATAGGTGTAGATTGCTGTTTGAAACTCTTTATATACATTAGAGACCATAGCATCATTAAAACGATATCTAGATTGTGTGCCGTCAGTAGATTTCCAGCCAGCATAGCTTCCAGATGATGCAGTATTTACAATTTGCTTTGCAATTTCAAAATAAGTGTCACCGCCATTTTCTTGAAAAGAAGCAGCATCTAAACCAATAACAGTGTATGCATGATATGAGATGAGTGCCACAAGATTTGACTCTATTTGGTTTATATTAAACACTAAGGGTTCAAACTCTTTATATTCAAAAGCTACTTGTTTATCGTTATAATTGTATATGGGTGAATTATAAGAGGAGTTAAATGCGGGTCTTGAAGATTGTACTTGTAGAGATCCACTAAACGAGGTCCCATCAAAGCTAGAAATGATAAGTGTAAAGTTACAATCTATTCTTTCTTGGTTAAGATAAGTTTCATCGGTCCAACTACGAGTGTTCAAAAATTCTGTGAGTTGTTGTTCAAGTGTTTTAAAAATCTGGTTGTTTTGTTGCCCTGTCTGCTCTGCATCAACATATACATTTGCATTGAGTTCTTGACCAAACCCAGTTGAAGCAAAAATAATCAAGCCTATAAAAAGTAAAAAATTACGCATCTATTTTTGTAATAATGTGTTTTAAAATATCTCTTGCAACTTCGTGCTTAGATTTAACATCAAAAGGAGTTACTTTATTGTCTTTGTCTATAAAGGTAACTTTATTTGTATCTCCTTTAAAACCCGCTCCTTTATCTCTTAGCGAATTTAACACAATTAAATCTAAATTCTTTTTATCAAGTTTCTTTTTTGAATTCTCTAATTCATTTTGGGTTTCTAATGCAAAGCCAACTAAAAATTGATCTTTCTTTAAAAGCCCCAAACTAGCTAGTATATCTTTTGTTGGCTCAAGCTCCATAGAAATACCTTGACCTGGCCTTTTTTTAATTTTCTCATTAGAGACCCTCGCGGGTTTAAAATCTGCTACTGCCGCGCTGCATATTGCTATATCAGTAGCATCGTAGTGTTGGTGTACCGCGTCATACATCTGTTGCGCAGTGGTAACACGAATAACAGCTATGTTTTTTTCTGAAACAGGAATACTAGAAGGCCCAAGAACAAGTATAACTGAAGCTCCTAATTGACTTGCGGCTTCTGCTAGGGCGATACCCATTTTACCAGAAGAATGATTTCCTATAAATCTAACAGGATCAATTACCTCATGAGTAGGTCCTGCAGTAATTAGCACTTTTTTATCTCGTAAAGGGAGTTTTTTTAGAATCTCAGAAGAGACAAACTCTATAATTGTTTCTGGCTCTGCCATTCTACCTTGCCCTATTAAACCACTAGCAAGCTCTCCTGTTTGTGCAGCAATAATGACATTTCCAAAACGTTCTAGAGCTTCAAAAGTTTCTTGAGTACTTGGATGCTTGTACATGTCCAAATCCATTGCTGGAGCTACATATACAGGACACTTTGCAGAAAGATATGTTGCTAATAATAAGTTATCGCTAGTGCCATGCGCCATTTTCGAAAGTGTATTGGCAGTAGCTGGAGCGATTATAAATAAATCTGCCCAAAGGGCTAACTCTACATGGTTATTCCATTGGGCATTATCATTATCTTGATGAGTGAATGAAGAATACACTTCATTTTTGGATAGCGTAGAGAGTGTTAAAGGGGTTACAAATTCTTTTGCCTTTGGAGTCATTACAACTTTAACATCAGCCCCTTGTTTTACTAATAAACGCACCAAAAAAGCAGCCTTATAAGCAGCAATACCCGCGGTAACGCCGAGTAAAATCTTTTTTCCGCTTAGTACTGTCATGTGTGGTTTACTCTTCTAATTCTTCATCTGCAGTATTGCGGTAATAGATTTTATCTTCTAACCATTCTTGTACTGCCAATGAATGTGGCTTTGGTAATTTTTCATAAAACTTTGAAACTTCAATCTGTTCTTTGTTTTCAAAGATTTCTTCTAAGCTATCATTGTAGGTAGCAAACTCATCAAGTTTTTCTAGCAATTCTTTTTTAATGTCTCCATTAATTTGATTTGCTCTCTTAGAAATAATAGAGATTGCTTCATAAATGTTGTTTGTTGGAGCATCTACTTTGTTTTTGTCAATAGTAGTTGTGCTTAACGGTGCTTCGCTGTTTTTAATGTCTGCCATAATCTTAGTTTTCTATTGTTGCTTGGTACTTTTCTAGTCTTTTATCTATCGCTGCAATAAGAGCGTCTGCATCTTCTTTTTTGTCGCCAGCTTTATAATATTTTAAATATGTACTGTAATATTCTTTTGATACAAGAAGGCGCTCCTTCTGTACTGATGGAATACTTGAAATTGCTCTATTGTATGATGCTTCTACTCTACCGTAAAATGCAACTTCCCTAAATACTGATCCTGGATGATCACTAATGAAATTTTCATAAGCATCTACCGCAGGCTTATAACTTCCTACTTGTTGCCCAATTTTAAAATATTGATGGGCTTTTTCTATGTCTTTTCTTTCTAACTTTTCACGAAGCTCAGAAATTAAATCATTTGCTTCTATTCTATATAGGGAATTTGGATATTTATTTACAAAGGCTTGTAATTTATCTATGCCTTTTCCAGTATCTTTTTGATCTAGAGAGTAGTTTGGAGACAATTCATAATAACTTTTTGCAGACTTATAAGCAGCTACCTCTACACTATCACTTTTAGGGTAAGTACTCTCAAAACGCTCAAATTGGTATCCAGAAACAAAAAAGTCTCCTAAATTAAAAAATGTATTAGCATAAATATACGAAAGCTTTTCTGCTTGTGGCTTTCCTCTGTACAAAGGAACTATTTGCTCCATAAGCTTTAAAGAACTTCTAAACTTCCCTTTTTTACGAGTAGCCATTGCTACTTGGTATAAAGAATCTGCCATTTGGTATTTGGCAACACTATCTGTACCCTTCAACACGACTTGATAAGGGCTGCAAGAAGTACATAACAACGTGCAAGAAATGAATAAGAAAAAAAGGTATTTCATAGTTTTAAAAAACATCGGGCAAAAGTAGTGAATTATACGTGATTACAAAAACTTATTATCGTTGCTATATATTGTTTTGGCAATACTTTTACCTATTAAAATTTGAAAGAAAAAATGCTTTAAAAACAAATCCAGCTAAAAGTCATTTACAAATAATTTTATTTTAGCATTTAAATCATCGCTAACCTCAACAAGGGGTAGCCTTAACGTTGCCTCACACAAACCAAGTGCTGCAAATACCGCTTTAATTCCTGCAGGGTTTCCCTGTGCAAAAATATAATCTATTGCTGGAGCTATTTTGTAATGAATATCATATGCTTGATCAACCTTACGCGCTAAAGCATACTGAATCATCATAGAGAAGGCTTTTGGAAACCCTTCTGCAATTACAGAAATAACGCCAGAGCCTCCAGCAAGAGTCATAGGCAGAGCAATCATGTCATCACCACTTATTACCAAGAAATCCTTAGGGGTTTGAGATATCATCTCCATAGCTTGCACGATATCTCCCTTAGCTTCTTTAATAGCAACAATTTTGTCAAAATCATGCGCTAATCTAGCAACTGTTTCTGGCTCCATGTTACTGGCAGTTCTTCCTGGAACATTATACATTATTATAGGTTTTGAACTCACAGATGCTATGGCTGCAAAGTGCCTGTAAATACCTTCTTGAGTGGGCTTGTTATACATAGGAGAGACAGATAAAATTGCAGTAAACACTGCAATATCTCTAGATGTAAACTCATCCATTACAGCTTGAGTATTGTTGCCTCCAATACCTAAGACCAAAGGCAATGTGCCACCGTTGGCAGCAACAACAGTATCAATAACCAGTTGTTTTTCATCCTTAGAAAGCACAGCGCTCTCTGCAGTAGTACCAAGCACTACCAAATAATTAACGCCATTTTCTATTTGAAAATGAACAATACGAGTCAAGCCAGCTGTATCAACTGCTCCATCTTTTGTAAAAGGGGTAATTAACGCGACACCTGTACCAATGAGTTCTTTCATGATTGTGTTTTTCCTAATATTTTTAAATATTTTGTAAGCTCGGTAATTACTGCCGCTGTATCGTTTGGGTCTACAGATAAAATAAGGTCAAAAAATCGCGGATCTGCCCCTTTAAATCCTACTTTAAACTTTGCCCTACTTTGCGCCACAACAGTATCTAAATGCAAATGTTCTTTATCCAACATAAAGATGAGTACATCTATGCAGGTTGCAACAAACTCTTTTGCAGAATCTCCAATGATCCTCCCTTTAAATGAAATATCCTTTTCAGAGAACTGATCCCGCAATAAAGACGGAGTGTTTTTTTGAAATGTTACAAAAGAAAAAAACTGTGTCTTTGACTCTGAAACAAAAAGTGACCTTGCAATTTTATGATATGCTGAAACCTCGTTGACCTGATCACCGTCATACAAAAAAGCTATCGTATGCATCTTGGCGTTTAACTGAGAAACATCTCTTTTTGCCAATGCAGCTGTTATTGCTTTTTTGTAGTATTTTTTCTTTATTATTTTAAACATATACGCGCAAATAGTGTTCAAAAATACAAGTTTATACTGCAATTTTCTGAAATATTAAATCATTTCTAAAAATTCATCTTCACTAATAATAGCAATCCCTAGATCTTCTGCTTTGCTTCGTTTGCTTGGCCCCATATTATCTCCAGCTACCACGTAGCTTGTTTTGCTAGAAATACTACTTGACACCTTACCGCCATTATCCTCAATGTGCTTTTTAAGCTCTGTCCTTGAAACTTTGGTAAAAACACCAGAAACCACAAAGGTATTTCCACTTAAAATAGATGTTTGACCCGCTAAGGTTTCTGCAGAAACAGCTAGTTGAACGTCATGGGATTTAAGCCTAGCGATCATTTCACGATGCTTTGCACCGTTAGAAGTTGTTACAGAAAATAAATCCTGAGAAGTTTCTAAAGCAAAAAAGGCTAGCACACTTTGCGCGATTCGATCTCCAATTTCATCTACCGCCACAAGTTCTTCAAAGCTTGCTGCAATTAAAGCGTCTATCGATTTAAAGTGTTTTACTAGTTTTTTAGCCACTGTTTCTCCTACATATCGTATGCCAAGGGCAAACAAAACACGTTCAAAAGCAATTTCTTTAGAGGCCGCAACCCCAGCGACCAGATTCTCTGCGCTTTTTTGTGCCATACGCTCTAAGGGTAAAACATCTTCAAGGCTTAAACCGTATAAATCTACATAGGTTTCAATCAAGCCTGCATGCACCAACAAGGCTACTGTTTCTCCCCCCAAGCCTTCTATATCCATTGCCTTACGAGAAATGTAATGTTGTATTCTACCAATAATTTGTGGTGGACACCCATGCTCATTAGGGCAATAATGTTTTGCGTCTCCTTGTGTTCTTGTAAGGGGTGTTTTACACTGTGGACAATATTCAGTGTATTTTGTGGGCAAAGAATCTACCGCTCTTAATGCCAAATTTACTCCTACAATTTTAGGTATAATTTCGCCACCTTTTTCTACATATACCGTATCTGCTTCTCTAATGTCTAACAACGCTATTTGATCTGCATTATGAAGTGACGCACGTTTTACAGTAGTTCCCGCAAGTTCAACAGGCTGCAGATTTGCAACGGGAGTGATAGCACCGGTACGACCTACTTGGTAGGTAATTGCCTCAAGAATAGTTGAAACCTGCTCGGCTTTAAACTTATAGGCCATAGCCCAGCGTGGTGCCTTAGCTGTGAACCCTAACTCTTCTTGTTGCTGCAAATTGTTCACCTTAATGACAACGCCATCTGTTTCATAGGGTAACTCATGACGATGTAGATCCCAATAATTTACAAACGCTAATACTTCATCAATACTGCTAACAAGCTTTGCAATAGGTGGTACCTTAAAACCCCATGCAGCTGCCTTTTCAAGGCCTTCCATTTGAGTGCTAACCGGCAGCTTCTCCCCTACTAAGCTATAGAGTAAGCATTCTAAAGGTCTTTTAGCCACCTGAGCACTGTCTTGTAATTTCAAACTACCAGAGGCAGTGTTTCTGGGGTTTCTGTAAGGTTCTTCACCTGCTGCCAAACGCTCTTCATTCATCCTTATAAAACCATCAAAGGGTAAGACGATTTCACCTCTTATCTCAAAGAGAGGAGGATAATCTCCCTGTAATTTTAGGGGCACAGACTTTATGGTTTTAATATTGGTGGTTACATTATCACCTTGGTATCCATCTCCACGGGTAACCGCCCTTACTAAACTTCCGTTTTCATAGGTAAGGCTCATAGAGGCTCCATCATACTTTAACTCACAGGTATAGGCAACAGCGCCATCTATTTGTTTTTTGATACGTGCTTCCCAGTTCTCTAAATCTTCTTTAGAATAACTATTTTCTAAAGAATGCATTCTAAAGGTGTGCTGCACGGTCTCAAAATTCTTTGTTACCTCACCTCCAACTCTTAACGTTGGAGAGTTAGCATCATAAAAAGCAGGATATTTAGCTTCAAGAACTTGTAATTCTTTAAGCTTCATATCAAAATCATAATCACTAATGGTAGGGCTATCTAATACGTAATAGCTGTGATTGTGTTCACGAAGTTGATTTCGTAATTCTATAATTTGTTCTTGAGGAATCATGTAGCAAAGATAAAATTGATCTTTTAAATGTAATAGAATTTAATCAAAAAAAATGACTTCAGAAAAACTACCAAACTGTTTTGTCTGGAGCCTCAAAAGCATCCATTTTTTTTAATAAGCCGTCTACGGTTTTGTCTAACAGCAAAAGATCTAGATTCTGTTGTTTTACAAAACCGAGCAATACCATTTTCTGTAATGATGCAAGCAACTCATCATAAAATCCATTTATATTTAACAAACCAATAGGTTTTTTATGTTGGCCTAACTGCAAACCTGTAGCGATTTCAAAGAGCTCCTCTAAAGTACCAAAACCACCTGGAAGGGTAATAAAACCATCACTTATGTCTAGCATCTTAAGCTTACGATCGTTCATGTTTTTGGTAGTGATTACCTCGTATAGATTGGCATGTAAGACTTCTTTCTTTTTTAAAAACTCAGGAATGACACCTATTACACGACCACCCCCATCAACAACGGTTTGGGCTATGGTACCCATAACACCAATTTTAGCGCCACCATACACCAAATGGTTACCTCGTTGCAACAGGGCCTCTCCTAGGGCAATTGCTGCCCGGGTAATCTTAGGGTCTTTACCATCACTACTTCCACAAAACACACAGATACTTTTCATATTTTTTGACATTTAATCATTCTTGGTACGGCTCTAAAATCTTTTTTAATCTCAATTTTCATAAAACCCAACTGTGCTAATAAAATAGACATCTCGGTAGCTAAGTATTCGTTAATCTCAAAATACAGCCAGCCCTCTGGACTTAAAGATTCTAATGCTAATTGGGCTATTTTTCTATAAAAGACTAATGGATCTTCATTGGTCACAAACAAGGCACTAGCTGGCTCATACTCTAGCACATTAGAACTCATAGCTGTTTTTTCTAATTCACGCACATAAGGGGGGTTAGAGATAATAACATCATAGGTTTGTTTTAAATTGGTGACTTTTAATATATCTTTTTTATGAAACGCAACCAAAACTTCATTTTCTAGGGCATTAGCAGTGGCTATCTCAAGAGCTTCTTGTGAAATATCGATAGCAGAAACACTTGCCACTGGAAGGCTTTTTGCCACAGCTACAGCAATACAACCAGACCCAGTACCGATATCTAAGATACGGCAAGGAACTTGATGAAAACTCTCATTAGATAAAATCCAATCAACCAACTCTTCGGTTTCAGGCCTTGGAATGAGCGTATCTTTAGTTAGCTTAAAAGTAAGGCCATAAAATTCGGTCTCACCTAAAATATATTGAATAGGTTCCTGTGCCTTAAGGCGCTCTGTAGCCATTTCAAAGGAGGATATATGCGCTTTAGAGATCGTGATATCTTTGTTGAGAGAGGTTTGAAACCTTGAATATTTCAGAAAAAAATCACAGAGCATATAGAAGAAAGAGACTATTTCTTCTTGATGGTGAACATCTTTTAATGCACTAGTGAAATTTATTTTTAATTGGTGAAGTTTCAAACTAATTACAATTTTTTAAGCATTTGTACTGGACAGGAAAAATGCCCTGTATCACCTAGTGGTTTTTCTAAGTATTTAAAACCAGATCTCAAATATAACTTTTGCGCCGCTTTCATGTAGGTCATGGTCTCTATATAGCAACTATCAAAACAAAACGCGGTAGCTGTCTCTAGACAACGTTGCATCATTGCGGCACCAATACCTCTGGCTCTTGCAGATTCTAAATAATACATTTTTTGAAGCTCGCAGACCTTGCCAGTATAGTTTTCTAATTTTGAAATACCCGCTCCTCCTATTACAATGTCGTTTTCTTCAACTACAAAATACGCAGCATCTTTTTTTTGATAGGTTTCAAACATACAATCTAGTGCTTTGTCTGCATATGCTGTTCCAACTTTTGGCACCCCAAGATCCACCAATACCTCTCTAATCACCCTGGCAATCTGCGGATTATCTTTTTTTTGTATCGGTCTAATAATAGGCTTACTCATCTATTAAAATCATTGTATTTTTACAGCGTGAAGATACATCAAAAATATATGAGACGCTGTGTTCAATTAGCCAAAAATGGCTTAGGAAACACCTACCCAAATCCTCTAGTAGGTAGTGTTTTAGTATATAATGACACTATTATTGGCGAAGGTTGGCATCATAAGGCAGGGCAAGCTCATGCAGAGGTTCACGCCATCACAAATGTACAAACCAATGCTAATGCCACAATAATAATAGCACAAGAAGCTATGGCTTCAACAAAAGAGCTATTAAGTAAAGCAACAATATACGTAAGTTTAGAGCCCTGTAGTCATGTAGGAAAAACACCTCCGTGTGCTAATTTAATAATCGCTAGCGGTATTAAAAGTGTTGTGGTAGGAAGCACAGACCCAAACCCAAAAGTAGCTGGCAAAGGCCTGCTAAAATTAAAAGAGGCAGGCTGCAGCATTATAGTTGATGTCTTAAAAGATGAGTGCAATCAACTCAACAAACGCTTTTTTACATTTCAAAATAAAAAGCGGCCTTATGTATTTTTAAAATGGGCACAAACAAGAAATGGATACATAGCTCCTACATCAAGAAAAAAACGCGCACCTGTTTGGATAACCAACATTTTTTCTAGGCAACAAGTACATCAACTAAGAACCAAAGAACAAGGCATCGTAGTTGGAACCGCTACAGTACTTTTTGACAATCCAAGGCTTACAGCTCGTAATTGGCATGGACATTCTCCCACACGCATTATAATAGACCGCAGCTTAAAAATACCAAAGACATCTGCTGTGTATGATAATAAGGCATCCACTATAATTATTACAGAAATGCCTGTTAAAGAAATACAGAGCCCTACAGTTGTTGTGGAGACGATCTCATTTCAGAAAAATCTAGCATCACAAATATGTGCTATTGCATACAAACACAAACTACAAAGTATCATAATAGAGGGAGGCGCTCAAACACTTCAAACATTTATAGATGAATCTATGTGGGATGAAGCACTAGTTTATACTGGAAAAGTTAACTTTGAAAGTGGAATTAAAGCACCACACTTACAGCAAACAAGATGTATAAAAAAGAGCATTAAAGGCACCAGTCTCTCTGTCTACAAAAACAACACTCAATGATTTACTTGGTATTAAGTATTTTTGCATCAACACTTATTTTTGTTATTTTCAAGCTTTTTGCTAAATACAACATTAACACCCTACAAGCTATTGTTGTAAATTATCTTATAGCGTGTATTTGTGGTCTTATTGGCTACCAAAATAGTATAGAACTATCGCTAATACCTCAATATGATTGGTTCTACTACACCCTGGGGCTAGGCGCTCTGTTTATTATAGTTTTTAACCTAATGGCTACCACGACTCAGCAAAGTGGTTTATCTGTTGTTTCTGTAGCAACAAAAATGGCTGTTGTAATTCCTATTGGATTTGGACTTTGGTATTATCAAGAACCCTTGGGTATGTTGAAAGGAGTTGGTATTGTTTTTGCTTTACTAGCGGTATACCTTGCATCTTTAAAAACAAAGAGCGGGGAGCCCCTAAAAAGTAAAAGCTTACTTTTTCCGATACTAGTATTCTTAGGGAGTGGTCTTATTGACACCAGCCTAAACTTTTTGCAAAACGATTTTATAGAAGATAAAAAACTAATACCTCTTTTTTCTGCTACTATTTTTGCGGCAGCTGGAATAATTGGCCTTTGTGTGATTGCCACACAAAAAATAAGAGGTGTTTTTAAATTTGAGATAAAAAATATCGTGGCTGGTATAGCATTAGGAGTGCCAAATTACTTCTCTATTTACTTTTTAGTAAAATCCTTGCGAAGTGATTTGTTTGATAGCTCTGGAATTTTCACCATTAATAATGTAGCCATAGTGATTTTATCTACCATGGTAGGAATTCTATTTTTTAGAGAGAAGCTTTCTTTAAAAAACTGGATAGGAATCATTTTAGCTATCATAAGCATTGGTCTGGTAACAATAGCTAAAACATAGATGGAAGCGCCAAAAGACACCTACAAAACGATCCTAAAAGCCTCTCCAGAAACTTTGTTTAAAGATCGAGGGAGTAAGTTTTATGGCTACGCATTCCCGGTAAACACACAAGATGATGTTAAAGCTTGTTTAGAAATATTAAAAAAAGAACACCACACAGCAAGACATTTTTGCTATGCTTGGCAGTTAGGAAAAAACTACGACAGATATAGAGCCAATGATGATGGGGAGCCTAACAACAGTGCAGGAATGCCTATTTATGGACAATTGCAAGCTTTTGAGCTCACAAATGTACTAGTAGTTTCTGTGCGTTACTTTGGAGGCACCAAACTAGGTGTTGGAGGTCTAATACAAGCCTATAAAGCGTCTGCAAAATTAACCTTAGAAACTGCTTCAATAAAACAAAGAACTATTGATACAGAGTTTCTATTAGTTTTTGAGTACCCAGAAATCAATACAGTAATGAGAAGCATAAAAGATGAAAAAATTACGCTTGTATCTCAGCAAATGGAAACTGGATGTCGTTTTACTATATCTGTTCGGAAAAAAGAAGCCAAGCGTATTTTTATATTATTTGAAAACACCTATAAAGTCACCATAAAAAAAATATAAGAATAATCTAATTTTTTTACCCTACACAATTTTATTTAAAAGAAAATCAGGGGCTTTCATTAATTTATTTGTCTCACTATTTACAAAGACCAAAACTGTCTCACCGATGATTAAAAGTTGCCCATGTTGATTGTGTATTTTGTAGTCAAACTCGATACGATATGTAGGAATTTTCCTTAACATCGTTGTAACGGTTAAAACATCGTCATAATGCGCAGGCGCTTTGTATTTGATGTGCAGATCTACAACTGGTAAATGAATACCATTATCTTCCATCCATTTGTATGAAAAGCCTATGTCTCTTAGCCATTCGGTCCTTCCTTGCTCTAAATAAGGAGCGTAATTTCCGTAATAAACTATGCCCATCTTATCTGTTTCACCGTATCGAACTCGTAAGGTTGTTGTTGTTGTTTTCAAAAATAAATGATCTAAAACTTGTTAATTTTTGTGTTAGGAGGTATCGAAGCTAAACGTGCAAAAAAAAAACCGAAAAATCAATAGCAAAACGTTTTTTTTTTTACAAATTTGTTCACATATTTGTTGTGCAAGAAAGTTTGACTGATAAACAATATTATCGCGTTATATTTCAACACAGATTTACTAACAAATTACACTGCTTTAAAACTATGAATAATTCTTCTGCAATTGTTTGGAATAATTGTCTTTCATTTATCGAAGATAATATTACCCAGCAAGCATACAAAACTTGGTTCGAACCAATTAAAGCAGTAAAACTTTCTGACAATGCATTGAGTATCCAAGTACCTAGTAAATTTTTTTATGAGTGGTTAGAAGAACACTATGTAAAATTATTAAAAGTAGCTTTAACAAAAGAACTGGGCCCTACAGCAAAATTGGTATACGTAATCCGTATGGAAAACACATATGGTAATAAACAACCCTTTACAGAGAGAATTCCAAGTTCAAACAGAAGCAACAATCAAGGATCACAAAATGTGGATGTTCCACTAAAGAACAAAAGCCCAGAGCTTAAAAATCCATTTGTAATTCCAGGAATTCGAAATGTAAAAATCGAATCTCAATTAAACCCGAATTATAACTTTGAAAATTTTCTAGAAGGAGAATCCAACCGTTTGGCAAGATCAGCAGGTATTGCTGTAGCAAACAAACCGGGAGGAACTTCTTTTAACCCTCTTCTTGTTTTTGGAAGTGTTGGTTTAGGAAAAACACATTTAGCACACGCTATTGGTGTTGATATCAAAGATAAATATCCAGAAAAAACAGTACTTTACATCTCGGCAGAGAAGTTTGTACAACAGTACAGTGAGTCTGTAAAGAAAAATAACCGAAATGACTTTATTCACTTTTATCAAGTCATAGATGTGTTAATTGTAGATGATATTCAATTATTATCTGGTAAAGCCGGAACCCAAGATGTATTTTTTCACATCTTTAACCATTTACACCAAAACGGAAAGCAAGTCATTTTAACAAGTGACAAAGCACCTGTAGATATGATAGATATAGAGCAGCGTTTACTCTCTCGCTTTAAGTGGGGATTATCTGCAGAGCTAAATCACCCAGATTGCGAAACACGTATTGCCATTATCAAAAACAAGCTCTATAGAGACGGTGTTGAAATGCCTGAAGATATTGTAGAATTCTTGGCCAATAACATAAAAACAAATATTCGTGAACTAGAAGGTGCTATCATTTCATTAATTGCGCATTCTTCTTTCAACAAGAAAGAAATTACTATTGATCTTGCAAAAAAGATTGTAGACAATTACGTGAAACACACAAAACGTGAAGTTTCTATAGACTACATACAAAAAGTAGTGAGTGATTATTTCCAGATGGATGTAGAAACACTCCAGTCTAAAACAAGAAAACGTCACATTGTACAAGCAAGACAATTGGCTATGTTCTTTGCGAAAAAATTCACCAAAGCATCTCTAGCATCTATTGGCTCACAAATAGGACAGCGCGATCACGCTACAGTACTTCATGCCTGTAAAACGGTTGACAACCTCTCTAGTACAGATAAACAGTTTAGAAAATATGTGGAAGACTTGCAAAAGAAACTTACATTATAAAGTATAAGATCCTGCCAATGGCGGGATTTTTTATTCCCCGATTTTAAAAAGCATTTAAAACAGTAGTCATTGAAAACTAAAATCCTTATGGTTTGTCTGGGCAATATTTGCCGCTCTCCCCTAGCGCACGGGATTTTAGAAAGCATGTTAGATTCTAATAAATTTGAAGTACAATCTGCCGGGACAGGTGCCTGGCATGTGGGCAAACTGCCAGATTCAAGAAGCATAGAAATTGCAGCTAAAAACAATATTGACATCACAAACCAAAGAGCAAAACAGTTCTCTACCTATGATTATGAAATCTATGATTACATTTTTGTAATGGACAAGTCAAACTTTAGAGACGTAATAAAATTAGCCAAGACACCCCAAGAAATAGAAAAAGTTTCTCTAATATTAGATAGCGCCCATCCTGGACAAGACAAAGAAGTACCAGATCCATATTATGGGGGTGAAAATGGTTTTAAACACGTATACGATTTGCTTTATAAGGCCTGTGAGAAAATTGTGAGTAGCGAGAGTTTTAGTTAATCATTAATTTTTGTTACTTTGATTAAAACACACA
>CEST01079471.1_pt1 | contig 72020 bp, 66 predicted proteins | sample 326921 | NCBI WGS metagenome assembly CEST01 (sample SAMEA2621509, study PRJEB7988) | marine metagenome | biome: marine biome (ENVO:00000447); feature: surface water layer (ENVO:00002042); material: "saline water (ENVO:00002010), including plankton (ENVO:xxxxxxxx)" | depth 5 m
GTACCAGAAATGACATGGTTTAAAAGAATTTTTGAAAGTAAATCTGACGGTACATCTTCTAAAGATGCAAAACCATTAGTAGTTAAAAAAAGATCAAATGCGAAGTTATTTGGTGCTAATAAAGTGTACTCACCTCCACTAAGTAAACTAACTAAATTGCCATCAGCTAATCCAAGAGCAGTAACTAGATTACTTAAATCAGGCTCGTTAACTGCAATCTCTAAGATGTTTTTTGGTTCATCTATGTAAATTGAATCACTTTTATCATCACCACAAGATAACACCGTAATACAGGTTAAAAGTAAAAGTGTTATTTTGAATAATTTTAATATATTTTTCATGAAATTTGTATTTGATGATTTTTTGTTTAACAAAATTAGTTTATTGTTAAATAATTCACACACATGATATTGTTAAATAAAATACAAAGTACTGTTTTTAAGTTATTTAACTTTTATTTAAGATTTTTTCAATTAATTACAGTTTGTTTTTTTGTAAGCTAAAAAAGTAATAGTTTTGCATGTGAAACTAAGCACTATGCAACAAACCACCAATACAATTCTAATGATTCGTCCAATTAATTTTAGGATGAATGAGCAAACATCAGTTAATAATTTCTACCAAAAGGTATTAGATAATTTGTTACCTGCTTCAGTGAATGCTGATGCTCAAAAAGAGTTTGATAATTATGTAGAGAAGCTTCAATCACACGGAGTTACTGTAATTGTAATTTCTGATATAGAAGGGTCAGATACACCTGACTCTATTTTTCCAAATAATTGGATTTCTTTTCACGAAAATGGTACAGTCGGTTTGTATCCAATGTTTGCTGAAAATAGACGGTTTGAAAGAAGAGAAGATATTTTAGATCAATTAGAAGCAAAAGGATTTGTTATTAAGAATAGTATTGATTATTCTGTTGCTGAGCAAGACAATGTTTTCTTGGAAGGAACAGGAAGTTTAATGTTAGACAGAGTTAATAGAAAAGCCTATTGTGCCTTATCACCAAGAGCTGATGAAGATTTGTTTATTGAATTTTGTGAAGATTTTGAATATACACCCGTGCTTTTTATAGCAAATCAAACAGTAGATAACAACCGAGAAGTAATTTATCACACAAATGTAATGATGTGCTTAGCAGAAACATTTGCTGTCATTTGTCTAGCAAGTATAGATGACAAAAAAGAGCGAAAGAATGTGTTAAAACATTTGAAAGAAGATGGTAAAAAAGTTATTGAAATCTCTGAAGAGCAAGTAAATAATTTTGCAGGAAATATGTTGCAAGTCCGAGGTACAAATGATGAATTATTTCTAGTGATGAGTCAAGCTGCATATGACTCATTAAATCAATCTCAATTAGCACAAATAGGTAATCACTGTAAAATCATTTCTAGTCCCTTAGATACTATTGAGGCTTGTGGAGGGGGAAGTGCACGTTGTATGATGGCAGAGGTTTTTCTACCAAGAAGGTAGGCGAAAGTTTTACAAACAATTATTTTTTAATAACTTTCTTAACAACTTTTCCACCATTTTTAAATTCAATCTTTAAAAGATATACCCCTTTTGAAATGTTTTTTAGATTAATTTCATCTTGCTTTTTTTTTGAAATTTTTTTTCTTCCATTCAAAGAAAATAAACTAAAGGATTGAATTTCTTGATGCTTGTTTTTTTGGATAATTTTAAAAGAGTCTTCAATAGGGTTTGGAACTACAGATATTAAATCTGAGAACTCATCATCTGTTATTGATAGTAAATTATCTAGTGGATTGTAAAATTCGTACAGCTTTTGAGGAAACTCAAATGTAGCAGTACCAATATTAGTTGAAAAAAACTCTCTTGAAATATAATACTTGGAGTCTTCAAAAAAAGTAATTCCTTCTATTTGACTTCCTTGTTCTAAAAAAATAGAATCTATTAAGTCTATTCTTGTTGGGACTCCTCCGAAAATATCTAGCGAAGATGGTCTGTTATGGCCTACATAAAGCAAAAAAGGTATAAGTGTATTATTATATCCACAAAATAAAAAACCATCAGTACTAGCATTGTAACTAACTCCTGTAATTAGGCCTTGTGAATCATAAGAACTTACTTTTTCTGCAGAATAGTTTCCAGTAGCGGTTGGAATAACATAAGCATTGGTTTTAAAATCTACCCAGTTTTTAGAAAAAATAAAAATATTTTCTTGATATACCGCAATAGCTTCAGCATCAAAATTTGAATTGTTTGGTTGAGATGTAAAATCTGTTTGATCTTCGTAAGAAAAAGTAATCTGTTCAGCTGTGACACTTGTAGAGGAAATAAAATCAGATTTTAAAATTTTATAAATTATTAAATTATCTCTATCTCCGTTATTGTTTCCGATATCAGCAATATAAATATGAGTATTATCTTGACTAATATCTTCCCAATCTATATGAGTTGCATTGGTGATATTAATTATTCTTGAGATAGTTCCACTAATAGTATCAATTTCATATAGATTTGGATCATCTCCGCTGTCGTTATGGGTGATTATTTTACCGTTTAAAAAGATGAGTCCAGAAGTTTCCTCAACTTCAGATGGGAGCACAAATTTTTCCATAAGGCTATATTCTTGTCCTAAAGAACTTAGACTAAAAATAAAAAACAAAATATAAATAAACTTTTTCATCAGATTATTCTAAAACTTCTTCAATAACCTTTCCTGAATTCCCATTTGGAAACTCTACTCCAAGCAAGGTAGCCAACGTTGGGGCAATATCTCTTACGTTATAATCTTTGTGAGAAAACCCATTTTTTATTCCAGCACCATAAAAGATAATGGGTACGTGAGTATCATAACTATAAGCAGAGCCGTGAGTTGTTCCTGTTTTTCCTCTAGAAATAGCACCAGGTGTAGGAATTAGAATTACATCACCAGAAATTTTCTGATTATAGCTATGCTGTACCTTTTCTAGAACTCCGGAGGTAAATTGAGTAGTTTGTAATGTTTTTGATGTGATTGTTTTATAGATTCCATCAAATAATAAGGCTTCTTTAGCAAAAATAGCAGCAACATCTTCTGTATTTAATTGTAGCTTTTTTATTTTTTCTTTGTTTAAGAAAATTTGGTAATTAGAGATATTTTCAACAAGAGATTCATCTCCAAAATTGGCCTTTGAAACTTTTGATAAATATTTTTTAAATTTTTTAGATTTAAAATAAGGTGCAGGAATTTCTAGAGATTGTAAGTATGCTGGTACTTGAGCTGCTCCATGATCTGCGGTAAGAAAAACAGTATATTTTCCAACACCTACTTCTGTATCTAAAAATTTAAACAAATCGGCTATGTTTTGATCAAATCTCAGATAGGTATCTTCAATTTCAATAGCGTCTGTTCCGTATTGATGGCCTACATAATCTGTACTAGAAAAACTCACAGCTAAAAAATCAGTAGCAGTACCTTTTCCTAAGCGCTCTGCTTTAATAGCTGCTTTTGTAAAATCTAAGGTGAGATCGTTTCCAAATGGAGTTCCCTTAATGAGATCATAATTTCCATTATTTTCTCTTAGAGTTGGTAAATCATGTGGAAAAGTTGGAGAAGTTTCCCCTTTAAAAGTTCCTTCATAAGGATTATCATCAACTAGACTTTGAGTATAACTTTCTATCGGATACATAGTGTTCCATGGTTTAGATAAATATTCATCTACCTTATTGGTTGTATTAAAGTCTTTAACCCACTTAGGGAGTTTATCCATATAGTAAGAACTAGTAATCCATTTATTTTCATCCTTACCTTCATACCAATAGGCAGCAGTGGCTGTATGTCCGGCAGGTAGAATAGAAGATCTGTCTTTTATAGCTATTCCAATAGTTTTTCCTTTCATATTTTGACCTAAGCGTACTTGATCTGTTATGGTAGTAGTTACCATTCTTTTTGGTGATTTCTCACCTGATTTACTACTAGTTCCAACAGAGCTGTAGTTTGAGTCATCAACGCAGTAGATAGATTTTTTTAAATATTTGTCATACCAGTTATTTCCAATAATTCCGTGGTCACTTGGAGTTGTTCCTGTATATGCAGATGCATGTCCAACAGCAGTATAGGTTCCTATATAATTAAAATTAGCATTTGTTAATGTAAACCCTTCATTTAGGAATTTTTTAAATCCATTTTCTCCATATCTATCTGCATATTTTGTTAAATAGTCATATCGCATTTGGTCCACTACAATTCCAACAACTAAGGTTGGTTTTTGATCTTTTTCAATTCTTTTTGTACAACTATTAGTTAATGTACAAATACAAAGAAGTAACAATAGGTGTTTTTTCATGAAGATTATATTTTATATACAGGTAACAAAAGTAATTATTTTTAGTTTCATCGCTGTTATTATTCGTAAGGTTAATGATATTTTAATACTTTAGCATAAAGAAAAAAAAGAATGGCTTACCTAAAACATGTTGGTAAATACTTTATGATGCTTGGACAGGTTTTTAAAAGACCTCAAAGAGGAAGAGTTTTTAGAGAAGCCCTCTTTAAAGAATTTGATGAACTAGGTATAAAGTCTATAGGCATTGTTGTTTTTATTTCTTTTTTTATAGGAGGAGTTATTGCTTTGCAAACGGCCTTAAATATTGAAAATCCGCTCATCCCTAAATATTTAGTTGGTTTTGCAACAAAGCGATCTATAATTTTAGAATTTGCACCAACGTTTTGTTCTATTATTTTAGCAGGAAAAGTAGGCTCTTATATCACCTCTAGTATTGGTAGTATGAGGGTAAGCGAACAAATAGATGCTCTAGAAGTAATGGGTATTAATTCTTTAAATTATTTAGTACTTCCTAAGGTATTAGCAACTGTTTTCTTTTATCCGTTTTTGATTGTATTAGCTATGTTTCTTGGAATTTTTGGAGGTTGGGTAGCAGGTCTTTCTTCAACTATGTTTTCTGAGATAGACTATATGAAAGGATTGCAATTAGATTTTAATCCTTTTTTAGTTCAATACGCACTCATTAAAACATTGATATTTGCATTTCTTATAGCAACAGTTCCATCATATCATGGGTATTATGTAAAAGGTGGTTCTATAGCTGTAGGAAAAGCAAGTACACAAGCGGTAGTTTGGACTATTATTTTGATTGTTATTACTAATTATTTTTTAACTCAAATGTTACTCACCTAATGATTATTGTAGACAAACTATACAAAGGTTTTGATGGTACACAAGTTTTGAAAGGAATTTCAACAACTTTTGAGCCAGGAAAAACAAGTTTAATCATTGGGCAAAGTGGTTCTGGAAAGACGGTATTTTTAAAATCATTGATTGGTTTACATACGCCAGAAAGTGGAACAATTTCTTTTGATGGTGGAATTAATACAGAATTTTCTACCGAACAAAAAAGACAATGGAGACAAGAAATTGGAATGGTTTTTCAAGGCAGCGCGTTGTTTGATTCGCAAACAGTCCAGGAGAATGTAATGTTTCCCTTAAAAATGTTTAAAAAGCAATCTGAAGAACAAATGCTAGAACGAGTAAATGTTGTTTTAGAGCGAGTAAATCTAGAAAACTCAAATTTAAAATTTCCTGCGGAGCTTTCTGGAGGTATGCAAAAACGAGTTGCCATCGCTAGAGCTATTGTGATGAATCCAAAATACTTGTTTTGTGATGAGCCTAATTCTGGACTAGACCCTAATACAGCTATTTTAATTGATAATTTAATACAAGAAATTACTGATGAATATCAAATAACCACCGTTATTAATTCTCATGATATGAATTCTGTGATGCAAATTGGTGATAAAATAGTCTTTTTAAAGGATGGAATAAAAGCTTGGGAAGGAACCAATAAAGAGATCTTTAAAACTGATAATGAAGCTATTGTGAAATTTGTTTACAGTTCTGAATTATTTAAAAAAGTACGACTTGCCTATTTAAATGAAACTAAGTAAAAATTTAGTTTGAAAATTGATATTTTGCTTTTATATTTGCAGCCGCTAAGGAATAAGATGACCTGGTAGCTCAGTTGGTAGAGCATCTCCCTTTTAAGGAGAGGGTCCTGGGTTCGAGCCCCAGCCCGGTCACAAAATAAAAAACTCTAAACGAAAGTTTAGAGTTTTTTTATTGATAAATATCATGTGATATAAGTTCATTTAAATATTGAATTTGGTAACTCAAAATTAGTTTTTTTCAGACTTAAACTAGTATATGATGTTGTTCTAAATTTATATTTTAATCATTCTTGTAATTTTAATTAAGATACTCAATCCTACTACGGTCTTTATTTAGATAGTATATTCCAATATTTTTTATTCTACTTTATTATCTTATCCTCATGGGGGATTACTTCTGCATTTTGATTGAAAAGATAGACACGATTTGTGTTTAGTTGAATGCATTCAAACCGAGTTTTTCTTTTGTTGCCTTTTCTATATAACTTATTTTTAAAAATAAAAAGACTATTTGTGAAAAGTTCAAAGATAAAACTCTTTCCGATTCCCGCAGTATTCTCCTTCAATGCTAAGGATAATCTAACATCACTATCTGTACTTGCTTTTGGGTTTTTTAAATAATGAGCCAATGGAGTTAACATCTCGTTAGGGAATATTGAGGGTTGTAAAAACGGTAACATCAAATGTTGAAAGCTTTGTTTCCATTCTTTCCCGTGAGGTAAAACTCTTCCATACTTTTTAAAAGTTATATGATGTGCAATCTCATGAACTAGTGTTAATAAAAATTGATATGGATTTAAATTATTATTAATAGAAATTTGAAATTTTCCATTTGATAGCTTTCTAAAATCACCATGTTTAGTCTGTCGTTGATTTACAATTTTCAAATTAATATCATGAAGAACTATTAGATCCTGCGTTAAATTAATAGCGTTTTCTGGAATGTATTTTTGGAAGGTAGTTGCCAATATTTTATATAAATAAGTAATGGATTTCACTCTAAAATTAAGGAGTCGTATTAGATACTTGTAATACTTTGCCGTTATAAAATTTATTAGCAGTAGTCGCAAAACTATAAATATAATCTGCCATTTCATTTGCTCGTAAAGAAGCTTTATAATCAGGAAAAGCTTCTGCTAACATTTCAGTTTGTACAGCTCCTAAAGCCAACACATTGAAAGCAATTCCTTTCTCCTTATATTCTTCAGCTAGTAATTCTGAAAGCGTAATTACAGCTCCTTTTGCTGAACTATAAGCAGCTAATCCAGGGAACTTTAGACTTCCTTGAATTCCTCCCATACTGCTAATTGTAACTACATGACTTCCTTTTTTTAAGAAAGGAATACATATTTGTGTTAATTCAGCAACTCCAAAAACATTTACATCATATACTCTTAAAAAATCTTCTTTTGTCAATTTTTCAAAAGGTTTATTGATTAAAAATCCAGCATTATGAATTAAAATATCAACTTCTTGCCAATTTTCATGAAGGTAGTTTTCTACTTTTTTTAAATCATTTTTTTCACATACATCAACAGCTATGGTAGTGATGTTTTTCAAATTTAGTTCTTTTAAAGGTCCTTGATTTCTAGAAAGTGCCAAAACTTGAAAATTATTTTCAGCAAACTGCTGCGCTAATTCAAATCCGATACCTCTACTGGTTCCCGTAATGATTACTTTTTTCATTTGTTTATTTGTTTTGTGTTTCATCAATAGTCACTTTCTTAACAACGTTTGAATTAACTTTCTTATTCTTACTCTAAAGTTGATAATTAGCAACGAAGAAAGATCTTTATGTGAAATACTTTTCACAATGCCAATCTAGGTATTTTTTTATACATTTATGATTATCCTAAATAAAAATAGTTTGTCATTATTTTTTTAAATATAATAATTACTATCGTTAAAGATAATACAGATTTTTTCCGAAAGTAGACTGTGTCCTATTAATTTTTTTTTAAATCTATTAATTATGAAAAAACTTATTTTGTTGTGTGTTGTGTTTTTTACAATACAAGGTTTAGTTGCCCAGAATACATATATTCTCTGTGGAAAATTATTGAATGTAGAAAAAGGGATTGTAGAGTCTAGAAAAACAATAGTTGTTCATGAGAATATGATTGTAAATGTTCTTGACGGATATGTTCAACCTAGAAACAAACTCGACCAAATTATTAGTTTAAAAGATAAAGTGGTGATGCCCGGATTGATTGATATGCACGTTCATATAGAACATGAGTCTAGTCCAAAAGCTAGATTAGACAAATACATTCTAAATGAAGCAGACGTTGCTTTTAACTCAATTATTTATGCAAAAAAGACTCTATTATCTGGGTTTACTTCAGTTAGAGATCTAGGAGGCACTGGTGTAAATATTTCTTTGAAGAAAGCCATAGCTTCTAATAAAGTACCTGGACCACGAATTTTTACTGCTGGAAAATCTTTAGCAACAACAGGAGGTCATGCAGATCCAACAAATGGAAGTAGTCGAAAGCTTATGGGAGATCCAGGCCCAAAAGAAGGCGTAGTTAATAGTGTTTCAGATGCCAAAAAAGCAGTGAGACAACGGTATAAAAATGGCGCTGATTGGATTAAAATAACTGCTACAGGAGGAGTATTGAGTGTTGCCAAAAGTGGACAAAACCCACAGTTTACTATAGAAGAAATAAAAGCCATTTGTGATACAGCTGAAGATTATGGGATGTCAGTAGCGGCACATGCACACGGAGATAAAGGTATGCAGCGTGCAATTATTGGTGGTGTAAAAACAATAGAACATGGAACACTAATGAGTGACGAGACGATGGAATTAATGAAAAAACATGATGCGTATTTAGTACCTACAATTTCTGCTGGGAAAGAAGTGGTAAAAAAAGCAAAAATAGAAGGATATTTTCCTGCAATTATAGTTCCTAAGGCTTTAGCTGTTGGACCTCAAAGTCAATTAACTTTTGCAAAAGCATATAAAAAAGGAGTAGGAATTGCATTTGGAACTGATGCTGGTGTTTTCAAACATGGCGATAATGGAAAAGAATTTGGGTTTATGGTTGATGCAGGAATGCCTGCTATAGAAGCTATTCAATCTGCTACAATTACGAATGCTAAAATTTTATTGATGGAGGATGAAATTGGTCAAGTAAAAAAAGGTTTTTTTGCAGATATTATCGCTGTAAATGATAATCCTATCAAGAATATATCAACCATGGAAAATGTAATTTTTGTAATGAAAAATGGAAGGATATATAAGCAAGAATAATTAACTCATATCAACATAAAATTTAATCAACTGTCAGAAATTTTTCATTACTTCTCCTAGAAGTCTATGTGTTGATATGCACCTGCATCTGGATTTAAAGACCTTGTAACCTCTAGGATATCTAACGGAACAAGGCTGGCTCCTAAAGAATTTCCGAAATTAATAGCTTGGCTATTTTGACCTATTATAAAATCATTAAGTGATTTATTTCTAAAATTTGAAACTCCATTTAAAAGAATATTCTCGTACAAACCTGCATCATTAAAATCTACTTCAGATATCCCTACAAATGTATTATTTACATCGATAAATTTAATCAAAGAATTAGCTACCTTGAAATTAAAAAGACTGCCATCAACTCTGTCTGGAAGAAACTCAATATTATTATTTCCATCAATAATACAGTTCGTAAAATTGGCTGCTATTAAATCTCTAGTCTCTGTAATTTCTTGACCGCTAGCATTTGTGAAAGTAAAAAAATTATTTATTAAAACTGTCGGATAAGAACGAATCCCGTTATTCCAAAAATTGGCAAAAGTACTATGAGTAAAATTGTATGACCCACCTATAATACAGGCTAAAGAAGCTTCTCCGGCATTTCCAATAACGACATTCTCTCCAAGAATACTAGTTTCTCTAGCTAAGACACCAAAATTTGAATGATTAATTATTTCTGTATTTTTTAATGTTAAAGTTGGAGTAGAGGAAGTTGCAATAGAATCTACTAAGATTCCAACCATTCCGTTCTTTATTAGTGCATGATTAATTTCATTGTCTTTGCTTCCTGCTCTTAACCAAATTGTTCCCCATTGTCCTGGTAACTGGCTAAATGAATTTTCTAGTCTGTCGCCTTCAAAAATAACTTTTTCACTAAGTGTTCCGGTTACTTTTAAACTTGCTTCTTTGTCAATTATTAAACCAGAATTGTCATGAAAATAAACTTTAGCTCCAGGAGTAATTGTTAATACACTATTTGATGGAACGGCAGCATAACCATAAATTACAGTAGGTTTTATTTTGGTGAAAGTAAGTTCCTCATTTGTTAGAAAACGGCCTTTAATTCTTGTTGCTTGGCCATTCAACGTTAATGAATCAATTTTTAAAGAGAAAGAGTCTCTGCCTGGATAAATAAAGTTGGCATCTAACACCAGTGTTACTAAATCTACATCCTGTTGATTCATTCCATTATCAAACAAAATTCTATCTATATATAGCGGGCTTGAAACCGAATTTACATTAACAGTGGTTTCAATAAAAATAAAAATGCTATCCCTAGCAAGAATATCTATATTTTGAAAATCTTTACCAGAAATCCCATCTACATTTAACCTGTAATTTGAACTCATTCCTCTTTCTAGTTCAATGGCTGGTATGGTTATATCTTCAGACCCTCTGTTGTATACTTTTAGATTGTAGGTAGAAGAACCAATATTGGTAAATACAGTGTCTAAAAACACTGTATCTCTAGAGAATTCTAATTGCCCAAAGCTAGGTATAGTGCTAAAATCTTTACGACAAGACGATATAGAAAGGAGTAGCAGTAAACAAAGCAGTGTAAATATGTGAAAGATTATATTTTTTTTTGTCACCTCGAGTGATTTTTTTCAAATTTATATTGAGAATTATTTTCAACTTAAGACATTAATACTGTCGATAGCTCAATTAGATATTTATAAAAGTATAACTTTAAAATGAGTTGATTATTGTTTTTTGATAAGTTCTATTTCGAAGAGTTTTTCCCAGTTTTTCCCTGTCACAAATAATCGATTATTTTTTGTATCAAAAGCAATTCCGTTTAAGACATCGTTGTCTTTAACTAGTTTCTGAGTTTTCTTCATCTCATATACTAAACCTGTTAGGTTTACGATTCCCTCAACTATTCCATTGTCAGGATTTATAATCGCTATTAAGGGTTTTTGCCAATAGTTTGCATAAATTTTCCCATTGACATATTCTAACTCATTTAATTTGTCAAGACTTTGTTTATTTGTGTAGGCTTCTATATATCTTTTTTCTTGTTGAGTAGAAGTATCCAAAAACCAAATTTTACTTGTTCCGTCAGATTTAATCAACTCAGTATCTGAATGCGTTAGCCCCCAACCTTCTTTACTTCTGTTATAAGAAAATTCATTTTTAAGTTCAAATGTATTTAAATTATAGACAAAACCCTTATTGGCTTTCCATGTCAAGAAAAATATTTCATCATTAACAATGGTCATTCCTTCTCCAAAATATCTTCTGTCAAGATCAATTTTTTTCAATACTTTTCCAGTTGTCAAGGCTACTTTTCTTAATGATGACTTACCGTTTTGACCTGTAGTTTCATACAAGAAACCATCATAATATTCTAATCCTTGAGTGTAAGCATTTCCATCATGAGGATAGGTGTTAACAATTTTAAAATCATATGATGTAAAAGGAATATTAGCAAAAACTTCTAAAGAATGGTTAACTCTCTTGCTTTTTTGATCACCATAAATAACCATAGCAGAAATAATTAGTTTCCCTGTTCCGTAGTTTTTGGTATCTAAAGTAAATGATGAGTTTGTTGAGGAAACTTCTTTTCCATTCACAAAAAACATTGTCTTTTCTATCGGGTTATTGTTTTCTTCCAGTAAACTTATTTCTACTATACTATTCAGTACTGTTTTGTTAGGAGCCTTAATTGAGATATTATAACCTACCTCACAAGAAATTAATGTAACGATCGTTAATATTAAAATAGAAAATTTATGCATAGTTTTCATTCATCTTATTTTATACAAATAAAACAATTTATTTGTTTGTAAATTGAAAAATATGGTTAAATTTGCATCCTCAAAAGGATAAATATGTTTTTTTGACAAATTAAGGAGTAAGCTTTACCAACTTTACTCTTGTGTAAAACAAAATAGTAGAATATTTAAAGATAGTAAACATGAGAAAAGGAATACATCCAGAAAATTACAGAATGGTAGCATTTAAAGATATGTCTAACGAAGATGTCTTTTTAACACGTTCTACTGCTAATACAAAAGAAACTCTAGAAGTTGACGGTGTTGAGTATCCTTTAATAAAATTAGAGATTTCTAGAACATCTCACCCATTTTATACTGGTAAATCTAAATTAGTAGATACTGCAGGACGTATTGACAAGTTCAAAACAAAATATGCAAAATTCAAAAAATAATTTTTTGAAATATACAGTAAAAAAAACCTCGATATTTTCGAGGTTTTTTTTATGATACAAACCAATGTTTTAATTTAAGCTTCCATATAATCTTCAATGGGATTGCAAGAACAAACTAAGTTTCTGTCTCCGAATGCTTCGTCAACTCTTCTTACTGTCGGCCAGAATTTATTATCATATACAAATTCTAAAGGAAATGCAGCTACTTGTCTAGAATATGGAAAGTCCCATTCATCTGCTGTAATCATAGCCATAGTATGTGGTGCATTTTTCAGAACATTGTTAGGTTCATCTTTTATTGCAAACGCAACTTCTTTTCTGATTGCAATCATTGCATCACAAAAACGATCTAGTTCAGCAATATTTTCAGATTCAGTAGGTTCAATCATCATGGTTCCAGCTACAGGGAAAGAAACTGTTGGAGCGTGAAATCCATAATCTATTAAGCGTTTTGCAATATCTACAACTTCAATTCCACTATCTTTAAAATTACGACAATCTATAATCATTTCATGTGCCGCTCTTCCCATTTCACCTTTATATAAGGTTTCATAATGTCCGTCTAAACGTTCTTTAATATAATTTGCATTTAAGATGGCTAATCTTGTTGAATCTGTAACTCCTTGAGCGCCGAGCATAGCAATATAACCATAAGAAATTAAGCAAGCCAGAGCACTTCCCCAGGGTGCAGCAGAAATAGCCGTAATAGCTTTTTCTCCACCAGTAGGAATTACAGGGTTGCTTGGTAAAAATGGAACTAATTGTGGAGCAACACAAATTGGGCCTACTCCCGGACCACCTCCCCCATGAGGAATGGCAAATGTTTTATGTAAGTTTAGATGACAAACATCAGCACCAATTGTTGCAGGATTTGTTAATCCAACCTGAGCATTCATATTTGCACCATCCATATATACTTGTCCGCCATTATCATGAATAATTTGTGTAATTTCTCTAATAGCACTTTCAAAAACGCCATGTGTAGAAGGATATGTTACCATCAAAGCGGCTAAGTTCTCTTTATGCTTTAATGCTTTTTCTCTTAAATCATCAATATCAATATTTCCGTTTTCAGCAGTTTTTGTAACAATTACTTTCATTCCTGCCATTACAGCAGATGCAGGGTTAGTACCATGTGCAGAAGCAGGAATCAAACAGATATTTCTATGATGATCTTCATTATTTATATGATAAGCCCTAATGGTCATTAGCCCAGCAAATTCACCCTGAGCACCAGAATTGGGTTGTAGCGAAGTTCCTGCAAAACCAGTAATTTCATTCAATTGTTCTTCTAGTTTATTCAATACTTCTTGATACCCTTCTGCTTGATTTAAAGGAACAAAAGGATGAATATTTCCCCAATTAGCAAGACTAAGAGGGAGCATTTCAGAAGCAGCATTTAATTTCATAGTACATGAACCCAAAGAAATCATGGAGTGATTTAAGGCCAGATCTTTTCGCTCTAATCGTTTGATATAGCGCATCATTTCAGTTTCTGACTGAAAAGAATTGAATATTTTATTGTCTAAGAAAGGAGTATTTCTTTTTGCTAAATCAGGGATGGTGTCTATTTCAATAAAATTAGTTACCGTTGTTTTGGTTAAATTAAATGCTTCTGTAAATGTATTTAGAATAGCATTAATTTCTTTTAGTCCAACAGTTTCGTTTATTGAGATAGATATTGTGTGGTTATCAATATAATTAAAGTTAATTTCATGAGCTTCTGCAGTAGTTTTTAAGACAGTAGCATCTACTTTTACTGTAATGGTGTCAAAATAATGAGTATTGGTTTGTTTAAAGCCAATATTATTCAAAGCATTTGCTAAAGTTGTTGTACTTCTATGAACTGAATCTGCAATAAATTGCATTCCATTTCTGCCATGATACGCAGCATACATTCCAGCCATTACAGCTAGTAGTACCTGAGCTGTACAAATATTAGAAGTTGCTTTTTCTCTTTTAATATGCTGTTCTCTAGTTTGTAAGGCCATACGCAATGCGCGATTTCCATCTTTGTCTTTAGTGACTCCAATAATTCGACCTGGAATACTTCTTTTATAAGCTGATTTTGTAGCAAAGTATCCTGCATGAGGCCCTCCGTAACCTAGCGGAATTCCAAAACGTTGTGTTGTTCCAACAACAACATCAGCTCCAAATTCTGAAGGAGCTTTTAATTTTACTAAGGATAAAATATCAGCAGCTACAGCAACCTTAATGTTGTTAGCATTCGCTTTTCCTATAAAATCAGTATAATCATATACCTGACCGTACTTTCCGGGATATTGAACAATAGCTCCATAATATTCCTCAGAAAAATTAAATTCTTCATGGTTTCCAACAACCAATTCTACCCCAATAGGAATGGCTCTGGTTTTTAATACAGACAAGGTTTGAGGTAATATTTCTTCAGAAACAAAGAATTTGTTTGTGTTTACTTTTTTTTGGGTTCTTTCTCGAACATCATATAGTAAAGCCATCGCTTCAGCTGCAGCAGTAGATTCATCTAGCAAAGATGCATTTGCCAATTCCATTCCTGTTAAATCACAAATCATTGTTTGATAATTTAACAAGGCTTCAAGTCTCCCCTGAGCTATTTCAGCTTGGTACGGGGTGTATGCAGTATACCATCCAGGATTTTCAAGAATATTTCTTTTAATAACACTAGGAACAATAGCTTCGTGATACCCTAAGCCAATATAACTTCTAAAAACTTTATTTTTTTTAGAAAGCTCTTCAATATGATTTAAGTATTCATATTCACTCATTGGAGCTTCTAAATGTAATGATCCTTTTAAACGAATATCTTCAGGAATTGTCTCATTAATTAACTGATCTAAACTGTCAACCCCTATGACATCAAGCATTTGCTTTTGTTCATTTTCATTAGGTCCAATATGTCTTCTTTGAAATGAATTAGTGTTCATTAATATGGTGTTTAATTTTTATACAAAAATAATAAAAAAATGAGAGATTATTAACCTAATTAAAAGCTAAAAATGAATCAATTAATCAACAATAAATTGTTGATAAAAGAATCCTTATTTTTGTCTGATGGCTTTATTAAAATTAATTTTCAATTTCTATATTAATTCAAGTATTCATGTGGCTTTAGCTGTGTATGCTTTTGTTAGAATTACAGAATTATATTTTAAGTTACCCTATAATGAGAACTTAGATTATTTTATTTTTTATGGAACCATCACAGGATACAATTTCATCAAGTATGCTGGAGTTGCAAAATTCTATCATATAAGCTTGACAAAAAGTATGAGATTGATTCAAATTTTTTCTTTCTTTAGTTTTTGTTTACTAGTTTATCACGGTTCTAAATTATCTATAAATACGCTGTTTTATTTTATTCCTTTCGGTCTTGTAACAATTGTATATATCGTTCCTTTTTTAGGAGGTTTTCAAAAGAATTTACGAAGAATAAGCTATCTGAAAATATTTTTAGTTGCAGGAGTATGGTCCGGTGTTACCTCTTTAATTCCTTTACTTGTTGGTAAATATCAAATAGGCTACGATATGATTTTACTATTTATTCAACGAATGCTTTTTATACTTGTTTTAATTCTCCCATTTGAGATTAGAGATATGACTCTAGATTTTAAGCATATAAAAACCTTACCTCAAAAAATTGGAGTTAAAAAAACAAAAAAACTCGGCTTTATTTTATTACTTTTTTCATTAACTATGGAGTTTTTGCTAACCGCTTCTTTAACCAATAAAAATATTTTTTTAGGAACCTGTCTGGTACTGTTGTTTTTATTAATGCGTTCCACCAAAAATCAATCTAAGTTTTACAGTTCATTTTGGGTAGAATCGTTGCCTATATTATGGTTTTTTTTACTGTTGATACTTTAAAAAATCAAGAACTTATCTTTTTTTAAATGAGAGCTTTAAATTATAATTTTAAATTAGATGTCAGTTAGTGAAAACGTTGTAGTAAAAAGTCAATTGAAAAATAAGAATATTACACTTCATTTTGTAAGTTTATAGCTCAGAAAACAGAAACATGATTCAGATTAAAAAAAATTTTGTATTTGATTTTGATAGTACATTGACTAGCGTGGAAGCTCTAGATGTATTGGCTGAAATTACTTTGGTAAATAATCCCAACAAAGATGAGATTATTGATGAGATTATCGACATTACGAATTTAGGAATTGATGGAAAGATTTCTTTTACAGAATCTTTAGAAAGGAGAATAAAACTACTCAATGCTAAAAAATCTGACTTACCAATTCTAATTGATCAGTTACGCAAGAAAGTTTCTGTGTCTATAGAAAGAAATAAAGAATTTTTTAAAAATTTTTCTGATGATATTTATGTGATATCATGTGGGTTTAAAGAATTTATAGATGATATCGTAAAAGACTATAATATTCCAACAGGTAGAGTTTATGCAAATACATTTGAGTTTGATGAAAATGATATTATTGTAGGTTTTGATGCCAATAATATTTTGTCTACTCACAATGGAAAAATACAATGTTTAAAAGATCTAAATCTAGAAGGAGAAATCCAAGTGATAGGTGATGGTTATAGTGACTATGTCACAAAAGAAGCTGGAGTAGCTGACACTTTTTTTGCATACACAGAAAATGTTTCAAGAGAAAAAACTATTGAAAATGCAGATCATATTACACCAAATTTTGATGAGTTCTTATATGTTAACAAACTTCCAAGAAACATTTCATATCCAAAAAATAGAATTAAAATTTTATTATTGGAAAATGTACATCCAGATGCTTTTGAAAAATTATCAGGCGATGGTTTTACGGTAGAAACTGTAACGACAAGTCTATCTGAAGAAGATCTCATAACTAAGTTAGAGGGAGTTCATGTATTAGGTATTCGCTCTAAAACTCAAGTAACAAAAAAAGTATTAGAATCCGCCACTAAATTAATGAGCATTGGAGCCTTTTGTATTGGAACTAAGCAAATAGATTTAGAATCTTGTAAAGAAAATGGGATTACTGTTTTTAATGCACCATATAGTAATACTCGCTCTGTTGTAGAATTGGCGATTGGAGAAATTATTATGCTCATGCGTTCTGTCTTTCAAAGAAGTACAGAGTTGCATAACGGACAATGGAATAAAACAGCTCAGGGTTCTAGAGAAGTTAGAGGTAAGAAATTAGGGATTGTTGGATATGGAAATATAGGAAAGCAATTGTCTGTCCTGGCAGAAGCTCTTGGAATGGATGTCTATTACTATGATGTTGAAGATAAATTGGCCCTAGGTAATGCAACACGTATCCAAAATTTAGAAGATTTATTAGCGATCTCAGATGTGATTACATTACATATTGATGACAATGCTGCTAACAAAGATTTTATTGGAAAAAAAGAGTTAGCTAAAATGAAAAAGGGAGCTTATTTAGTAAATCTTTCTAGGGGTTTTGTGGTAGACATTAAAGCGTTAAAGGAGGCCTTGAAATCAGGTAGATTATCAGGAGCGGCAGTAGATGTATATCCTGAAGAGCCAAGAGCTAATGGAGATTATTATACAGATTTAAAAGGGTTAGATAATGTTATTTTAACACCACATATTGGTGGAAGTACGGAAGAAGCGCAGCGAGATATTGCAGATTTTGTTCCAGGAAAAATTATGGCATACATAAATTCAGGTAACACTGTAGATGCAGTGAATTTTCCAAATATTAGGTTGCCAAGACAAACAAAAGCACATAGATTTTTGCATATCCATAAGAATGTTCCTGGTGTTATGGCTAATATTAATAAAGTCTTAGCTGAGTTTGAATTAAATATTATAGGTCAGTTTTTGTCAACTGACTCAAAAGTCGGATATGTAATTACAGATATTGACAAAAAATATAATAAGAAAGTGATTAAAGCTTTAAAAAATATTCAAGGAACTATAAAATTTCGAGTTTTATATTAAATATTAATTACTTCTAATTGACTCTGCGATCTCATCAATAAATATATTAAAATTATTTTCTAAAAAATGATTGTTCTATCTTTGATAACAATCGTTTTTTTTATTAGATGACTTACCAAAATTCATTAGACTACGCCAAACAATTAGATAAAGAAGATTCTCTCTCTTATCTTAGAAAAGAATTTCATATTCCTAAAGATGAAGATGGAAATGAATGGCTTTATTTTACAGGAAACTCTCTAGGGCTTCAGCCTAAAATCACGAAAAAATATATTCAACAAGAATTAGATGACTGGGCTAATCTTGGAGTAGAGGGTCATTTTGAAGCCAAAAACCCTTGGTTATCATACCATGAGTTTTTAACCAATAATATGGCAAAAATTGTTGGAGCAAAACCCATAGAGGTTGTAGTTATGAATACTCTAACAACCAATCTTCATTTGTTAATGGTGTCTTTTTATAGGCCCACAAAAACCAAGTATAAAATAGTTATTGAAAGTGATGCATTTCCGTCAGATAGATATGCAGTTCAATCACAGTTAGCCTTTCATGGATTTGATCCCGAAGAGGCTCTAGTAGAATGGAAGCCAAGAGCAGGAGAGTTATTGCTTCAGATGGAAGATTTAGAAGCTATTTTAGACGTTCAGGGAGATGAGGTTGCTTTGTTATTAATAGGTGGATTAAATTACTATACGGGGCAGTATCTAAATATCACACAAATTGCTAATTTAGGTCATGCCAAAGATTGTATCGTGGGAATAGATCTTGCTCACGGAGCAGGAAATATTCAACCTAATTTACATGATAGTAATGTAGATTTTGCAGCTTGGTGTACTTATAAATATTTAAATTCAGGTCCAGGAAGTTTATCTGGATTATTTGTGCACGAAAAACATGCAAATAGAAAAGACTTGCCGAGATTTGCTGGTTGGTGGAACCATAATAAAGAAACACGATTTAATATGCGACAACCTTTTGATGTAATGTCAGGTGCTGAAGGTTGGCAATTGAGTAATCCTCCTATTTTATCAATGGCCGCTATTAGAGCATCTTTAGATACTTTTGAGAAAGTAGGAATGGATGCGCTAGTAGATAAGTCGAGAAAATTGACAGGTTTTTTTGAATATTTAATCCATCAAATAGGGTCAGATGTTATTAAAATTATAACACCAAGTAACCCCAGCGAAAGAGGTTGTCAATTATCTATTCAGGTTAACAATGCAGACAAAAATCTGCACAAAAAACTAACAGAAAAAAATATTATTACAGACTGGCGAGAACCTGATGTTATTCGTTGTGCACCAGTACCAATGTATACCAGTTTTGAAGATGTGTATCATATGGTAACAATTTTAGAAAGTTTATTATAGATGTGTAAAAAAGAAAAAATACTAATAGTTGGAGCAGGTTTGTGTGGCTCTTTGTTAGCTCTAAGAATGGCTCAAAGAGGATATCTAGTTGAGGTGTATGAAGGTCGCTCTGACCTTAGAAAATCAGATATTACTGCAGGGAGGTCAATCAATTTAGCGTTATCTGATCGTGGTTTAAAAGCTTTGCGAATGGCAGGAGTTGAGGAAAAAGCAAGAGAATTATGTATTCCAATGAAAGGACGTTTGATGCATGATTCAGTATCAAATACTTTTGAGTCTAATTATTCTGGAAGAGAAGGAGAATGTATTAATTCTATCTCTAGAGGGAATTTAAACAGTCTCTTACTAACAGAAGCTGAGAAATATCAAAATGTAAATATTCATTTTAATAATAGATGTTTAGAAATAGATATTGAAACTAAAATAGCTCGATTTGAATCTTGTGATTCTAAAGATCAATTTACATTGGAAGCTGATGTTGTTTTTGGAACTGATGGAGCAGGTTCATCATTAAGAAAAAGTTACGAAAAACAATTTCCACAGTTTAAGGTTTCACAGGATTTTTTAACACATGGATATAAAGAGTTAGAAATCCCTGCAGATGCAACCGGACACCATTTGATTAGTAAAGAACATCTTCATATTTGGCCACGTGGCGATTATATGTTAATTGCTTTACCAAACATGGACGGAAGTTTTACAGTTACCTTGTTTTTAAGTTATTCGGAAGGAGTGTATAATTTTGATAATCTCGTTACAAAAGAGAATATTATAAAATTTTTCGAAAATGACTTCCCAGATACCTTAGCCTTAATTCCAGATATTTTAAAGGAATTTGAAAACAATCCAACAGGGAAATTAGGAACCGTTAAATGTTATCCATGGGCATATAAAGGAAATACTTTGTTATTGGGAGATTCATCACATGCCATAGTTCCCTTTTACGGACAGGGAATGAATGCTTCTTTTGAAGATGTCTTTGTTTTTGATACCGTTCTAGACGAGTTTGAAGGTGATTGGGAAAAAGTATTTTCAGAATTTCAACAACGAAGAAAAATTGATACAGATGCCATCGCAGATTTAGCAATCGATAACTATTATGAAATGAGAGATCATGTAGCAAATCCTTTGTTTAAAGAAAAGAGAATCTTAGAAATGGATTTGGAAAAGTATTTTCCAACTGAGTATTTTTCAAAATACTCTTTGGTTACTTTTAATGAACATATTGGATATCATGAAGCGATGTCTAGGGGAAGAGCACAAGATAAAGCCTTACTTAAAATGGTAGAAGATCATAAATTTTCTACTTCTTTAAAAATGTCTAAAGAGAAATTGAAAGATGTCTTTGAAAAAGTTAAGATAGAGACGAATAATATTTTAAAATAACAGTATTCTAATACTTGTTTTAAAAAATGTCTAAAGTAAATCTTTTATAAATTACCCATAATATTTATAACTATATAAATACGCTTAATCATAGTTATAAAAAGTAAAAAATCATGAATATAGCAGTATAGACGAACTTGTGTATATTTATACTTTTACTGATTTAAAAAGAAATTTATCAGTACCAAATTTAAAGACAAGCTAGACATAACAATCATTGCTCGATAAAAAAATAATTTTGAAGTTGTTATAATTTATAAAAAAATAAAAAAAATGAGTAATAAAGTATCACCAAGAGGGGCATATCCGCATGTAAAAGTTGTGGGAGACTTTATTTTTGTTTCAGGAACAAGCTCTAGAAGAGCAGATAATAGTATAGCTGGAGTTGCTATTATTGATGAAATGGGAACAAAAAAATTGAATATTGAAGATCAAACTAGAGAAGTTTTACGAAATATTGATAAAAATTTACAAACTGTTGGTGCGACTTTAAAAGATGTTGTTGATGTTTCTTCATTTCTTGTAAATATGAATGATTTTGCAGGATACAACAAAGCCTATGCAGAATTTTTTGAAAAAGAAACCGGTCCCACTAGAACAACAGTGGCTGTTCATCAACTACCACATCCAGATTTAGTGGTAGAAATAAAGGTAACAGCCTACATAAAACAGTTATTTTAGATCCATGAAGAAAAATAATTCATTATTAATAGCCTTTTTTGTAACTATTTCTTTATTCGGTCAAAAAAATTGGAATCAACAAATAGATGCCAAACTACCCGAAGTTATTGAAAGCCATAGAGCATTTGTGAGTATTCCTAATTTACCAACAGATATACAAAAAATGTATAAAAATGTAGCTTGGGTTAAGGAGCGGTTCCGTAATGTAGGCTTTCAATTAAAAACTTTAGAATCTTCTACATTACCTGTCTTATTTGCGGAACGAATGATTAATCCAGAATTTAAAACGATATTGTTTTATTTTCATCTAGATGGTCAGGCAGTAAATCCAAAAAACTGGAATCAAAAAGATCCCTTTCTACCTGTATTGAAGGAGCAAAATACAGAAGGTAATTGGGATGAAATTGCATGGTCCAATATTCATAAACAAATTAAAGATGATTGGCGAATCTTTGGAAGAGCAGCTGCAGACGATAAAGCGCCAATTTTAATGTTTTTATCAGCCTTAGAATTATTACAGGAAGCGCCAAAGATTCCAGAATTTAATATCAAAATTATTTTCGATTTAGAAGAAGAATATGGGTCAAATGGTTTTTTATCTACCTTAAAAAAATATAAGAAGAACTATCAATCTGATTATATGATTATTATGGATGGTCCAGCACACAATTCTAATCAACCAACATTAACTTTTGGTTGTCGAGGAGTAGCAACCTGTAGCATTACAACCTACGGGTCTAAATTACCTCAGCACAGTGGACATTATGGAAACTATGTAACCAATCCTGTATTTAGGCTTTCTAGATTATTAAGTTCTATGAAGTCAGAAAATGGAAAGGTGTTAATAGATGACTATTATAAAGGCATTACCATTACTGAAGAGGTTTCGGAAATATTAAATTCAGTACCAGACAGTAAAGAAGAAATAAATAATTCTTTGGTTATTTTTAAAGAAGAAAGTGTTGGTAAGAGCTATCAAGAATCCTTACAATACCCAACTTTAAATGTTAGACAAATTGGAACTTCTTGGAAAGGAAATGGTTTAAAAACTATTATTCCAGAATATGCTACAGCTTATATAGACGTTCGTCTAGTAGAAGAAACTGATGGGAAAACACAGTTAGAGAAAATTAAAAATCATATGAAGGCGCAAGGATATTTAGTATTAGATAGAGCTCCAACAGATCTAGAGAGGTTGTCTAATGATAAAATTGTAACCTTCAAAGGAAATCCTGGAGTCAATGCGTTTAGAACAGGATTGAGCGCACCTTTTGGTGAGAAGTTAAGAAGCGCCTTAAAAAAAGCTTTTGGAAAAGAACCTATAAGTATAAGAACTATGGGGGGAACTGTACCAATTATACCAGCGATTAATGAATTAGATATACCAGCCATTATTGTTCCAATGGTAAACATGGATAATAATCAACACAATCCGAATGAAAATATAAGAATTGGAAATATAAGACAAGGAATAAAGATTTGTCTAGCAATATTGAATACAAGTTTTAATGATTAGTTATTCAAACTATTCAATAATTTTTTAGTTAATATGTCTAAAATAAATAGTTAAAAAGAGTAAAATTAGTTAGCATGGATATTAAAAACTATATCAATGGCGAATATGTAAACCCTATTTCAGATAGTTGGATAGATAATTACAATCCATCTAACGGAGAAGTTTACGGTCGCATTCCAAATTCGACCACTGAAGACGTAGAAAACGCTTATAAGGCTGCTCAAACGGCGTTTCCAAGTTGGTCTAATACAACCTTAGATAAAAGATCTCAAATACTTTCTAAAATTGCTCAGTTAATTGCTGAAAAATTACCAGAATTAGCTGCAGCCGAAGCTAAAGACAATGGAAAACCTTTGCATTTGGCCAAATCAATTGATATTCCAAGAGCCGCTTCCAATTTTCAATTTTTTGCAAATGCAATTACTCAATTTGCTTCTGAAGCTCATGAAAGCGTTGGGTTAAATGCTATCAATTTTACACTTCGTCAACCTATTGGAGTAGTGGGGTGCATTTCGCCTTGGAATTTACCATTATATTTATTCTCATGGAAAATTGCTCCAGCCATAGCTGCTGGAAATTGTGTAGTTGCAAAACCAAGTGAAGTTACACCAATGACTGCTTTTTTGTTAGGTGAGATACTTAAAGAGTCAGGCCTCCCAAAAGGTGTTTTAAATATTATTCACGGATTAGGAGTAACTACTGGTCAGGCTATTGTAGCACATCCAGGTATCAAGGCGCTTTCTTTTACTGGAGGCACAGAAACTGGTGCTCATATTGCTAAAGTTGCCGCACCAATGTTCAAGAAATTATCATTAGAACTAGGAGGGAAAAACCCAAATATTATTTTTGCAGATTGCGATTATGAAGATATGTTACAAACTACCGTTCGATCTTCATTTGCCAATCAAGGTCAGATTTGTTTGTGTGGAAGTAGAATTTTTGTAGAAGCATCAATCTATCAAAAGTTTAAAACTGATTTTATAACTGCTGTATCTAAATTGAAAGTAGGCAATCCTTTTGATGAAACTACGGATATCGGAGCCTTAGTTTCAAAAACACATTTAGAAAAAGTAAAATCTTATATTGACAATGCTTCAAAGTTTGGTGGAGAAATAGTTTTTGGAGGAAATACAGTTTCTGTTAATAATTCTGAAGATGGATATTATTTAGAGCCTACAATTATAGAGGTTAAAGACAATCTATGTACCTTAAATCAAGAAGAAATTTTTGGACCTGTAGTTACCATTATGTCATTTGAAGATGAAAAAGAGGTATTAGCCATGGCGAATGATGTTTCCTATGGTCTGTCAGCAACTTTGTGGACTAATGATTTAAAAAGAACCATGAGGATTTCTAAACAAATTCATGTAGGAGTTGTTTGGGTAAACACTTGGTTGTTACGCGATTTAAGAACTCCTTTTGGAGGTGTGAAAAACTCAGGAGTTGGAAGAGAAGGAGGTTTTGAAGCCCTGCGTTTCTTTACCGAAGCAAAAAATATATGTATCAAGTACAATTAATAAAGAATATTGTAGATTGTTGTTAAAAAATAAATAACATACATTGTGAAAAAGAGTAAATGTTTGCATTTGCTTTAATACCTACTTAAATAGATATAAAATAGACCATATGGAGTTAGGATTACAGAACAAGAATGCTTTGGTTTGTGGTAGTACACAAGGAATAGGGAAAGCCACCGCAATTTCTTTAGCAAAAGAAGGTGTAAACATTACATTAATTGCTAGAAATGAAACTGCATTACTAAAAGTTTTAAAAGAACTTCCACAAAACGGACAACAGAAACATCGGTATTTAGTGGCAGATTTTTCTGAACCTAGCCAAGTAATGGATGTTGTTTCTACCAATAATAGTTTTCATATTCTAATTAATAATACAGGAGGACCTAAAAGTGGAGCTATATTAAAGGCAAGCGTAGAAGAGTTTTCAGCGGCCTTTCAAATGCATGTATTGGTCAACCAAATTTTAGTACAAGCGGTTGTTCCATTTATGAAAAAAGAATGTTTTGGTAGAATTATAAATATAATTTCTACCTCTGTGAAAGAGCCAATACCAGGTTTAGGTGTTAGTAATACAATAAGAAATGCAGTCGCAAATTGGGCAAAGACTATGGCAGGTGAACTGACAGAATTTGGAATTACTATAAATAATGTGTTGCCTGGATTTACAGATACAGCACGTTTAGATCAGATTATTAAGGTGAAAGCAATAAAGGCAAATACCTCAATAGAAGAAATGGCACAAATTATGAAAGATTCTGTGCCAGCAAAAAGATTTGCAAAACCTGAGGAAACTGCTAACGCTGTGACATTTTTAGCAAGCAATACAGCAAGTTATATTTCTGGAGTTAACCTGCCGGTAGATGGTGGAAGAACAAAAAGTTTGTAAATTAGACAAAATCTTGCGTTTGGGATAGAAGTGATTTTTTTTTATACCTGTTTAAGTGTTGCTTTTTTTTGTGATAACTTGAAAATAAAAAAAGATATAGTATAAATCCTGGTCTTTAATGAACACCAAAAAAGCAATAATATGAGCAATTTAGTACAGCCTTTAAATTTTCAAAAATGGATAAATGAACATCGCCATTTATTAAAGCCACCAGTGGGAAACAAATGTGTCTGGGACAATGGTGAATATATAGTGATGGTTGTTGGTGGGCCAAATTCAAGAAAAGATTATCATTATAATGAAACTCCAGAATTTTTCTACCAACTAGAAGGAGATATGGTTTTAAAAATTATAGATGGAGGAAAACAAGTTGATGTAGCTATTAATGAAGGAGATATTTACTTATTACCAGCAAAAGTGCCTCATTCTCCTCAAAGAAAAGAGAATACAGTTGGTTTGGTGATAGAGTACCCTAGAACTGAAGGAATGATGGATGCTTTAGAGTGGTATTGTGAGGACTGCAACTCTCAACTATACAGAGAAGAATTTGCTTTAGATAATATTGAGACAGATATGCCTAAAATATTTGATTCGTATTATTCAGATGATACAAAATGCACTTGCTCTAATTGTGGAATAAAAATGGAAGCTCCAAAAAAAACATCTTAATGAAACGTAAATTAAGAATTAACGGACATTCTCATCTTCTTCCGTATCCAGAACAAATTCCTAGCTTTATGAAAGAAAAGGAAATCTTTTGGGTAGATGATGAACGAAAACATATGCTTCAGAAAGGTTGGAAAAGACCTGTGACAGATTCTAGTTTCTTTTTAGATGAGAAATTATTATGGATGGAAAAAAATAGGTTAGATCATGCAGTGGTTTTAAACCTTTCTCAATTGTATGGTAATGGATTGCGTATAGAGGAGATGAAAAAAGCATTGCGTTTTCAAAACGATTTCAATGCTAAAGTTCAACAAGACTATCCTTCTAAATTTACCTGTGGTTTTGTTGTTCATCCTGGATTTATTCAAGGTGCATTATGGGAAATTGAACGCTGTGTAGAAGATTTAGGATTAAAAGTATTGTGCTTGCCAACACATTTTATGGATTCAATAGGGCAGTGGCGATGTGTTTTTGATAAAGTAAATGATTCAATTTTTGAATTAGCAGATAAATATAAATTAGCGATTGAAATTCACCCATATGATGGTGATAAAATGATAAAATTAGAAAATACTTCTTGGCGATTTCATTTAATTTGGATGTTGGCACAATGTGGAGATGCTTACCATTTTTATACCTTAAACGGAATGCAAGAACGTTTTTCGAATATTAGAACCTGTTTTGCCCATGGAGGTCAATTAGCACAAATGAACTTAGGAAGAAGAATTCAAGGATTTGATGGGAGACCAGATTTGTTTGAGGGGAAAACACATCCCAGGAAAGCAGTTGGACATCCAAATATTTATTTTGATACTTTAGTGCATGATACAGATTCTTTAAATTTAATGATTGAGAGACAAGGGTCTAATCAGGTAATCATGGGCCTAGATGATCCTTATCCTTTGGGAGAAATGGAAAGCGATGCGCAATCATCTTATCCAGGAAAACTATTAGACTTAGCAATGGAACGAGAGATTATTGATGAAAAACAATACCATGAAATATGGGAAGATAATACCTTGCGGTGGTTGTTTGGGAATGATGAAAAGGCAAAACAAGATTTAATTGATAAGATTTTAAATTAGGGGAGAAACTGGTTAAAGAGGAATTTTTTTATTCTTTGTTAATTTTTAGTTTGATTACAACTTAGTAAAAACATTAAGAATTTAAAATATCAGTTTAGTTTAGTTGAAAAATTGTTAGCTATTCGATACTTATTTTAAATTTTTTATTTTTGTTTAAACAAAATGAAACTTCGTTAAACTTTGGTGGGCCAAAACGACCTTTTTTTTCATTAGAAAAGCCATATGGTTCCTTAGGAATCCCAAAAAAATTAGTGTCTAGTTTTTTATTTTCATTTAGATCATGAAATAATGTAAAAGCATATTTTCCTTTTTTTAGAGTATTAAAAACTATAATAGCTTTTCGATTTTGTACAGCTACCTCCGCGCTTCTATAAATATCTTTCATATAACTTTCTTCAGAATCATACATTGCTAATATAATACTCCCATTATTATATTTACTTACAGAGATTTCTAGGGTTACTGTAACGGTTTCACTTTCTTGAGCAAATAAATTCAAAATCACACTTAATAGTACTATGAGAGTGATAACTAGTGTTTTCATTTTCTTTCAATTATCTATTAAAGATCTTATAACTTCTTTAGTTTATATGATAAAATATTCACAATTATTTTTTTAAGATTTAATTCTGATCTTTCATATGTTTTAATTGGATTAAATTTTAAATATTCTTTTAATTTTATTTGAAATTCATTTTGATTTGCTGTAATGTCATATCTGAATCTATAAGTTTAGAAATTATTTTAATACGTAATTCTTCTATGTTTTCGACAAAATATCGTCCCCATTTATCTTCTCTAAATAGTAATTTAATTTGTTTTATTTTTTTTTGAGCCGTCGCTAACGTAAATAAATGAAAATTCTCTTCGTTTTTTTTAATATTAATTTTTGTAGTTTTTGTTTTAAAATTTACTGAAATAAAAAATATTTTTTCAGTTTCGTTTAAAGGATAAAAATACTCCCATTTTGCAAAGCCCAAAGCTATTTGTTGATTATTGTAATCTCGGTCAGTAATTAGTTTCCATCTGCAGTTTGCGACTCTACCCCAATGGTTCGACTTTCTGTAAACACCTTCTTTTGTATAATAATAGAAACTACCTGATGTACTTTTAAATTGCGTTTCTTTTGGAATCTCAAAATTATCTACTTGTTGAAATTCACAAAAAGTGTGTTTAAAAAAATTAGTTTGATTGTATTTTTTCAAAATATAATGAATTAAAAAACGCAACCAAATTAATGATTGCGTTTTGATATTTGATTAAAAATCAAATTAATTATTTAACTTCTTCAAAATCTACATCTTCTACATTATCACCTTCTGCAGAGGCAGGCTCAGGCTGACCCTGTTCAGCTCCATTATTTCCTCCAGCTTCTTGTTCTGCTTTGTACATTTCTTCAGAAGCAGCTTTCCAAGCTTCATTTATCCTTTCCATCGCAGCATCAATCTGTGCAAGATCTTTAGACTCGTGAGCAGCTTTCAATTCGACTAAAGCCGCTTCAATTGGTTCTTTTTTATCATCAGATAATTTTTCACCAAATTCTTTCAATTGCTTATCTGTTTGGAAAATCATTCCATCAGCAGCATTTATTTTTTCAGCGGTTTCTTTTGCAGCTTTATCAGAATCTGCATTTGCTTCAGCCTCTTGTTTCATTTTCTCAATGTCTTCTTCTGATAAACCTGAAGAAGCTTCAATTCTAATCTCATGGGATTTGTTTGTCCCTTTATCTAATGCTGAAACTTTAATGATTCCATTAGCATCAATATCAAAAGTTACTTCAACCTGAGGGACTCCTCTTTGGGCTGGTGGTAAACCGTCTAAATGGAAACGACCAATTGTATTGTTATCAGCAGCCATAGCCCTTTCACCTTGTAGCACATGAATTTCAACAGATGGTTGATTATCTACAGCTGTAGAGAAAACTTGCGATTTTTTTGTTGGTATGGTTGTATTAGCATCTATTAATTTAGTAAATACATTCCCCATCGTTTCAATTCCTAATGATAAAGGCGTTACGTCTAATAATAAAACGTCTTTTACTTCACCGGTTAAAACACCACCTTGAATTGCTGCACCTAATGAAACTACTTCATCCGGATTTACCCCTTTGCTTGGAGATTTTCCAAAGAATTTCTCTACAGCTTCTTGAATTGCTGGTATTCTAGTAGAACCTCCTACTAAAATAATCTCATCAATATCTGAGGTAGATAAATCAGCATTTTTTAATGCAGTTTGACAAGGCTTAATTGTTCTTTTTACTAAATCGTCAATTAATTGTTCAAACTTTGCCTTAGATAAGGTTCTTACCAAGTGTTTTGGACCGCTTGCGGTAGCTGTTACATAAGGTAAGTTGATTTCAGTTGAAGAGGTGCTAGATAATTCTATCTTAGCCTTCTCAGCAGCTTCTTTTAGGCGTTGTAAAGCCATTGGATCCTTTCTAAGATCCATATTTTCTTCTGTTTTGAATTCTTCAGCTAGCCAATTGATGATTTTTTCATCAACATCATCACCACCTAAATGAGTGTCTCCATCTGTTGCCAATACTTCAAAAACTCCATCTCCTAGTTCAAGGATAGAAACGTCATGTGTACCACCACCAAAGTCAAATACTACTATTTTTTTATCATCATTAGCCTTATCTAAACCATAAGCTAACGCAGCTGCTGTTGGTTCATTAATAATTCTACTTACTTTTAAACCAGCAATTTCCCCAGCTTCTTTTGTAGCCTGTCTTTGTGCATCGTTAAAATATGCAGGTACAGTTACAACTGCTTCCTCAACATCATGTCCTAAGTAGTCTTCGGCAGTCTTTTTCATTTTCTGTAAAACCATTGCCGAAATTTCTTGTGGCGTATACAAACGTCCATCAATATCTACACGTGGTGTATCATTGTCTCCTTTTACCACTTTGTAAGGTACCCTAGTAGCCTCTTTAGTAGATTCAGAAAACTTATTCCCCATGAAACGCTTGATGGAATATACCGTCTTTGTTGGGTTTGTAACAGCTTGTCGTTTTGCTGGATCTCCAACTTTACGTTCTCCGCCTTCAACAAAAGCAACAATAGAAGGGGTAGTTCTTTTTCCTTCTGAATTAGGAATTACAACAGGTTCGTTTCCTTCCATTACTGAAACACATGAATTGGTTGTTCCTAAATCGATTCCTATAATCTTACTCATAATTGTTTTTTATATAATTTAAAAATATTTTTTTACTTTTTATCTAATGTCAATTTGTATGCCAACAGATTTTTAACTAAAGATTGTCATATTTTCAAAGTTCTTTGACTTTTTTGGTGACATATTGACAGTTTTATGTGTCTTACTATTTTTTCCTTTAATTTTTAAAGCTGAAGTAGTGTTTGATTTTACTTTAGTCTTCTAAATTATTATCATTTAGAATATTGTCAAATAATAAATATAATTTAAATGATATAAAGCGTTGAATTTTTAGATTTTAAATAAAATAATTTCTAAATTTTAGTTCTTAAAGTTTACTGAACCCATACTAAAAACCATAAATAATGGCCGAAAATTTCTTTTTATAAAATTTAATTTAAATAAGTTATTAACAAGATTTTCCTTACTTCTTACAATATGAAATATGTGGCTTAGGTACTAAATATGTTAATAAATTAAGATTATTGTAATTTTATTTAATCAATTATATTTAAATCATAAAAAAAATATTAAAAAATTAATTTATTACTAATTAATTAATTAATCGTAATATTGAAGTACTAACCAATAAATAATTTTTAAAAATGGAGAAAATTTTAAACAAATTACTTGACTTGCCTCAAGTTGTCAATTCGAAATTACCTGGAAACACTTTTAATTCTTGGGTTCAAGATTCAGAAGGTAACATCCCGAGTTGGGTGGGTAAATTTTACACAGTATCTGCCCTTGTTGTATTGTTAACATCATTAATAGTGATTCTTTCACCAATTTGGGAAGGTGGAATGGGAGAAAAAATGGATATTTTAGCAAATATTCTTTACATGCTTATTTGGGTCTATGCTGCATTCCCTATCTCTCAAGTTATTAGATCGGCTGGAGATAGCTTAGCTGCATCAAAAAGTGGAACGATTGATTTTATTTTTAGAGATTTAGCGCTTGCTAATATTAAAGTATTAGGTCATGTTGCTGCTATTGTAGCCTTGTTTGGGGCATTTGCAATGACACTATCTTGGGTTACATCTTTAAACGTTTCAGGAGATTTTGCTACTGGATGGGTAGAAAATATAAATTATGCTTATGGTTTACCTATGGCAGCAACTGCAGAATTAACTAATCTTCTAAATCTTCAATTTATAGGAGATATTTTAGCTAAAGATTGGTCAAATTGGGATCCTACTATGGCTTCCGGAAGTTCTTGGAGTTGGAATGGCTTAATTTCTGTTGCCTGGGAGTATGTTGGCGTGGCTGTAGTTTTGGCTAAACTTTATGTTGTCTTAGCTATATATAAGTTTTTCTACAGTATTATTAGTAGTTTGGTAAACTGGTTAAAAAGTCCTTATTTACCTTTTAAATCAAAATAGAAACTTGAATTCAATATTCAGTTTTACTTAGATTGACAGTCTGAGTTAAATATAAAATCCCAAGAAGTATCATGACTTCTTGGGATTTTTTTTTAACTAACCGAAATATATTAGTCTTTACTTACAGCTAATGTGTAAACAACTAGACCAAATCCAATTTTGTTAATAGCATCTCCAATGTTATAAATAACTTCCATAGAAGGAAGGATATTTTCAATACCGTTGTACCATCCATCAGTACCAGCCATATATCCTAGTGGATAAATTGCCCAACCAACAAGAAGGAACCAACATAACATTTTATGAGCTTTTAATACGTTTCCACCAGCTGCAACAGCTAATTTCTTAAGACTACCTAACCATACTTCATATGCGATATAGAAGTAAGCAAGACCAGAGATTAAACCCCACATAGAAGCGTTTAATAATCCACCGTCCCATCCTGACTCACCAAAGAATCCAGCGACTAACATTATAGTTGAAAATGCAATTAACTTCCACATATGTGATTTAGTTGCACCAGCTACTCTAAGTATTAAGTAAAATTCAACACACATTAGAGGTACTGTTAAAATCCAATCTACATATCTAAATACAGTAGTAGAGTCTCCAGCTGCATGAGCATCTCTCATGTACATGTAGTGAACAGCCGCAATAAATGTAATTAATCCTGAAACTAAAAGAGATGTTCTCCATTTAGCATCAACACTGTTCATTGACAAGAAGAAAAACACAGATGCTGCCATCATAGCCATCGCTCCAAGCCAGAACGTAAATCCTGTACCGTCCGTAGGGACAGCCATTGCAATAAAGTTTAAATAATTCATAAAAAAAATGATTTGTTAGTAATTAGTTTGTTTGTTTAAGTTTTTAAATTAAAACCCGAACGAAAATACAAAAAAAATATTAACTTTGAGAAAAAAAAACAAAATTGAAAGTACATTATCAAGATTTTATGATTTTTTTTACGTTTTTGCTATTTTGGATAAGTATTCAATTTGGCCAAATTATAGAAGATTATATCGCATATATTATTGTATTGTCCATTGGAATTATTCACGGTTCTAACGATTTCACAATACTAAAGAAACAAAATAAAAACACTAAAGGATTTATAAGATCTGCTAGTTTTTATTTATTTCTAATCCTTTTGTGTATTGCTAGTTATTTGATAAGTCCTTTTATTTCTATTTTATTTTTCATCCTTTTAAGTTCATATCATTTCGGAGAACAACATCTAGAAGATAAAATTAGTGGTTCGAAACTCTTTAAATCGATACTTTATATAGTCTACGGTATTTTTATTTTTTCTCTAATTTTTATAGAGAACCTTAAAGAGGTAGAAGAAATTATGATAAACTTAACAGGCGATATCATTCCGGAAATTTGGATAAAAAGTACGTTGGTTTTTTCTGCTTCAGTTTTAATAATTCTTTGTTGTTCCCTTTTTCTTAAAAAAACAAAGTCTAACATCAATATTGTCAGAGAGTTATTTTATTTACTCTTATTGTATTTAGTTTTTAAAACTAGCTCTCTCATTCTTGGATTTGCTATATATTTTGTTTTGTGGCACAGTATACCTTCTATTCTAGATCAGACCAGGTTTTTATCAGGAAGTTATTCTAATAAAACAATTTTTGAGTACCTTAAAACAGCTTTTGTTTATTGGATGATTAGTATTGTTGGTTTGGTTGTAGCCTATTACTATTTGAATGAAAGTCTATTTAATTCTGTAATTTTTATAGTTTTATTCGCCGTTACAGCTCCGCATGTGTGGGTTATGAGTAGAATGAAGCAATAGATTTTATCTAGTAAATATTAATTCGGTATCTGTTGATAAAACCTCAGTAAAAGCATACCCCTCAATATTAAAGCCTTTCAGCTCTTCCAATGTATCAATATTGTTATCTAAGATATATCTAACCATTAAACCACGGGCTCTTTTAGCGTAGGTCATTACAATTTTATACTCCCCATTTTTCAATTCTTTAAAAACAGGAGTAATCATAGGGGTTTTCAATACTTTTTTGGAAACAGCCTTAAAATATTCTGAACTAGCTAGATTTATAAGTAAATCATCATTTTCCATTTCATCATTTAATGCATCTGCTAAATTTGTATCCCAAAACTTATATAGATTGTTGGCTTTGCCAATGCTTACACGTGTTCCCATTTCTAGACGATATGGTTGAATTAAATCTAAGGGTTTTAATAAGCCATAAAGCCCAGATAAAATTCGAAGACGATCTTGTAATAAAGGTATTTTTTCTTCTGGAAGTGAGCCAACATTAATTCCTCTAAACACTTCTCCTGTAAAAGCATAAATAGCTTGTTTAGAGTTTTCTAGAGAAAATGGTAGTTGCCATTTTTGATTTCTATTGTAATTTAAGTCTGCTAAAGCAGGTGATATTTTCATTAATTCTCCCAACTCATTCTTTGATAAGGCTTTTAGTTTTTTGATTAGTTCTCCAGATTCTTCTATAAAAGAGGGTTGTGTGTATTCATTGGTTTTTGCAATACTTTCAAAATCTAGAGACTTTGCTGGAGAAATAATTATTTTCATTGGATAATTTTATTAATAGGTAAAATTAAAGATACTAATAGATATTGTCAAGTTTTAAAAAACCATTTTTTTATTTAGAATATTGTTAACATTAAAATAATATAATTACGAAATATGACTATTTTAAAAGAAATAAATCATATTAGTTTTACTTACTAAAAATTTAAGAATTTCAAGTAATAATTAATCCTTGGAATTTAAGGTATACGTCTTCCATTTTTCTAAACAATCCGTAATATCTTGAGGTACTTCACAATCAAATTGCATCATTTCCTTCGAAATTGGGTGTCTGAAGCCAAGTGTTTTAGCATGTAATGCTTGTCTAGGTAATACTTTAAAGCAATTTTCCACAAATTGTTTATATTTTGTAAAAGTAGTCCCTTTTAGAATATCGTTTCCACCATAACGCTCATCATTAAATAAAGTATGACCGATATATTTGAAATGTGCTCTAATTTGATGAGTTCTGCCTGTTTCTAATTTACACTCTACCAAAGTAACATAGGTAAAACGCTCTAATACTTTAAAATGAGTTACTGCATGTTTTCCAAAATCACCATCACGAAAAACATCCATTTGTAGACGATTTTTTAAACTACGTCCAATATTTCCCTCAATAGTTCCCTCATCATCTTCAATATTTCCCCAAACTAATGCAAGATATTTACGATTGGTTGTTCTATCAAAAAATTGCTTTGATAAATGTGTCATAGCAAATTCTGTTTTAGCAACGACTAATAAACCACTTGTGTCTTTATCTATTCTGTGAACCAGACCAGGGCGTTCATTACTATTAGTTGGTAAATTTTCTACATGATGAATTAAACCATTAACCAAGGTGCCAGAATAATTGCCGTGACCTGGATGAACTACCATGCCAGCAGGTTTATTTACAACCATTAATGAGTCATCTTCATATACTATATCTATAGGGATATCTTCAGCTACTAATAAATTTTCATGTGGTGGATGGGCTAAAACAATTCTAACTACATCCTTTGGTTTAACTTTATGATTGGACTTAACAGGAACATCATTTACTAAAACATTACCAGCTTTAGCAGCTTGTTGTAATTTATTTCGAGTTGCGTTTTCAATAAAATTCATCAAAAATTTATCGACACGAAGCGGAACTTGGCCATCGGTGGCAATGACTCTATGATGCTCATATAATTCATCATTTTCTAATTCTGGAGTGATGTCTTCTGTCATAATTTATCTTCGCTTTCCATCACCTAATATTAGATCAATGATTGCATTTTTTGCAAGCTTGGCGCCTGGCTTTAATTTTTTCCCATCAAATTTTAATCCACGAACGACATCTTTTCCAATATCTGAAACATAAGAGAATTCTCCTATTTTAAAACCAATAGATTGTAACTCAGTCAATGCTTGACGCTTAGAACGCCCATTTAAATCAGGAATGGTAATGTCTCTATATTTTGAAGGATTTAAGGTAAGGTAAATTTTACGCTTTTCTTTTACAAAATCACCAGGTTCAGGAGTTTGTTCAATAACTGATCTTTTTGGATAGTTAGAATTATAACTAGTGGAATCGATGACTAGAAAATCTAAATTCAAGTCTTTTAATGTACTTTCTACATTAGATAAAGACATTTTATTTAAGTCAGGAACCTGTATTTTTTGGTCGTGATTAGTTGTGAATCCTAGCCACCATTTTAAAACTACAATCAATAATGAAACGCTTACGATAGCTATTCCAATTTGTATAAAGAAGGTTTTACTTTTTAAAAATCTAAAGAAACTCATTTTTTTTTTTTAGATAAGGCAAATGTAGTGTAAAAATAGAATTAATCGAATTGACATTTCTTTTATCTATCAACGAAATTTTAACTAAGTTTGTGTATAAACCAATAGATAAATGCAAAAAAATATTGCCATTGTCATGGGGGGGTATTCCTCAGAACTAGAAATTTCTTTAAAAAGTGGTGATCTGGTCTTTAATTCACTAGACGCCAGCAAGTATACTTTATATAAAGTATATATTTTAAAAGAGAAATGGTTTGTGAAACATAACAAACAAGAATATCAAATTCATAAGAGTGATTTTTCAATTTTAATAGATCAACAAAAAATACGATTTGATTGTGTTTTTAATGCAATTCATGGAGATCCAGGAGAAAACGGATTGCTCATCGCTTATTTTGATTTATTAGGAATAAAACATACTTCAGCACCATTCTATCAAATGGCTCTCACATTTAATAAGCGAGATACACTAAGTGTTGTAAAAGAATATGGAATTAAAACAGCAAGATCATTTTACATGCACCAGAGAGATAATATAGATACTGATGCAATTATTAAAAAAGTTGGGTTGCCATGTTTTGTTAAGCCAAATAGAGCAGGATCTAGCTTTGGAATTTCTAAAGTTTATAAAGAAGAAAATTTAAGACGAGCTATAGAAAAAGCATGCAAAGAAGATGTAGAGATTTTAATTGAATCCTTTTTAGATGGCATCGAGATTTCAGTTGGTGTTATTGAATTCCGAGGAAAGCTAAAAGTTTTGCCAATTACAGAAATTATTTCTGAAAATGATTTCTTTGATTATGAAGCAAAGTATGAAGGAAAATCACAAGAAATTACTCCTGCAAGAATTTCAGGAGTTGAAAAAGAGAAAGTAGTTAAAATAGCAATACAAGTTTACGAAGTTTTACAAATGAGAGGATTTACACGATCTGAATTTATTATAGTTAATGGCGAGCCATATTTTATAGAAATAAATTCAGTACCGGGAATGACAAAGGAAAGTTTATTGCCTCAACAAGCGAAAGAAGCTTCCATTAGTCTTACAGATTTATTTGATAATGCCATTCAAATGGCACTAAATTAAACCATATGAAAAAAGCAGTTTTTCCAGGTTCATTTGATCCAATAACACTGGGTCATGAAGATGTCATAGCAAGAGCGATCCCTTTGTTTGATGAAATTATCATTGCTATTGGAATTAATTCTAGTAAGAAATATATGTTTTCTATAGAACAGAGGAAAAAATTTATTAAAGAATGCTTTAAAGACCACGACAGTGTAAAAGTTGTTGCATATGGAGGCTTAACAGTAGATTTTTGTAAAAAAAATAAGATTGATTATATCATTCGAGGTTTACGTAATCCAGGTGATTTTGAATTTGAAAAGGCCATTGCTCATACCAACAGAGATTTAGGGCCTATTGAAACTATATTTTTATTAACAGCAGCAAAAACATCCTATATATCATCGTCTATTGTAAGAGAAGTTCTCGTTAATGGAGGAGATGTTTCTAGTTTAGTGCCAAGTTCTGTTCCTTCTAAAATTGATTTTTAATAATAAATGAAAAAAATATCTATTCTTTTATTAGCCATAACATTTTCGATGTGTCAGCAAAAGAAGTCTGATAATAATTTCATTACTCAATTTGAAAAAACAGGAGGAACTGAAACTCCAGAATACATTGATGTTATAAGTTATTATAAAAAGCTTTCAAATTCATATTCTGAGATTTCCTTATTTGAAATGGGTAAGACAGATTCTGGAAATCCGTTACATATCGTAGTTTTTAATGCTGACGGTAGAACTCAATTAAATAGCATTAAGGATTCTAAAAAAAATAGATTATTAATTAATAACGGAATTCACCCTGGAGAATCTGATGGAATTGATGCATCAATGTTATTACTTAGAGATATAGTACAAAATGATTCTCTAAAAAAAAGCTATCAAAATACACTCATTGCGATCATTCCAATATACAATATTGGCGGATCACTCAATAGAAATTCACATACTAGAGTCAACCAAAACGGACCTAAAGAATATGGATTTCGTGGAAATGCAAGAAATTATGATTTAAATAGAGATTTTGTAAAGCAAGACACTAAAAATGCAGCTTCATTTGCAGAAATTTTTCACACGATAGATCCAGATGTTTTTATCGATAATCATGTTAGTAATGGAGCTGATTATCAGTACGCTATTTCACATTTATTTACACAGCACAATAAATTAGGTGGGGCATTAGGTAGGTTTATAGAAACACAAATGAGACCAGCTATAGAAAGCACTATGCTAACAAAAAAGATTCCAATAACTCCATATGTGAATGTTTGGGGAAGTACTCCTAAAGAAGGTTGGCCTCAATTTTATGACTCTCCGAGATATTCTACAGGATACACAACTTTGTTTAATACTTTAGGGTTGATGGTGGAAACGCATATGTTAAAGCCATACAAAGTTCGTGTAGAACAAACATATGAACTACTATTGTCTGTGTTAGATTTCACTGAAGAACGATCTGTAGATATAAAAATAGTTCGCAAATATGCTATTGATGAAATTTTAAAAAAGAAGATCTACCCAATTACATTTGAAATTAATTCCCAAAAAGAACCATCAGTCATTCAGTTTAGAGGATATGAGGGGGAAATGCTAGACAGTAAAGTAACTAGTGGAAAACGATTATTTTATAATAGATCAAAACCATATACCAAACCTGTTGAATATTTTAATGAATATAGAGCAAAAAAAGAAATCATCATTCCAAAAGCTTATATCCTAAAGCAAGGGTGGTATCGTGTTTTAGAACGTTTACAGAATAATCAGATTCAATATACTCAGTTTGAAAAAGATACAACTTTTATTGTAGAAACTTTTCATTTAGCGGATTATAAAACAAAAACAACTGCTTATGAAGGGCATTATTTACATTATAATACAACGGTAAAAATTGATTCATTAGCTGTTAATTTTTTAAAAGGAGATATCTATATTCCAGTCAATCAAAATGGAGCAAGATACCTTATGGAAACCTTAGAACCAGAAGCTACAGACTCCTTTTTTAATTGGAACTTTTTTGACACTGTTTTACAGCAAAAAGAAGGCTATTCTGCTTATGTTTTTGAGGATGTTGCAGCACAACTTCTAAAAGAGAATTCAACTATCAAGACTGCATTTGAAGCTAAGTTAGCTGTTGATGAAAATTTTGCTAAGAATCCAAGAGCTCAGTTAAACTTTATCTACAAGAAAAGTATGCATTATGAAAAAGCACATTTATTATTGCCTATTTATAAAGCATATGAATAGATAAAACAAGTTTTTATAAAGCATTATTTTTCCTAACTTGTTCAATCAATAAAACCTACAATGCAAACACTCACAATAAACGGACAAGACTATCAAGTTAATGCTCCAGAAAGTATGCCATTATTATGGGTAATTAGAGATTTAATAGGGCTTACAGGAACAAAGTTTGGTTGCGGAGTTGCGCAATGTGGAGCTTGTTCTATTATGATTGAAGGAACAGTAGTTCGCTCTTGTAGCACCATGGTTAGCCAAGGTGTTGGTAAAAAAATCACAACTATTGAAGGAACTTCAGATAGTTTAATAGCATTACGACAAGCTTGGCGAGATAATAGTGTTCCACAATGTGGTTATTGTCAATCCGGTCAGATTATTTCTGCTGCTGAATTATTAGATACGAATACAAACCCTTCAGATGAAGACATCAATAATGCGATGAGTGGGAATATCTGTAGATGCGGAACCTATGTTCGAATCAAAAAGGCAATTAAAGAAGCTGTAGAACTTAAAAAACAAGTCTAATGGATAAGATTCAAATGAAACGTAGAGATTTCGTAAAAATAGTTGGATTGGCTACTGGAGGTTTAATTCTTGGATGTAATGTGTCAGCAGATAAAGTATTAATAAATACTTTAGAGGATGGAATTTCTTTCGTTCCAAATCTTTTTATTCAGCTGCAGAAAGATGGAAAAGTAACAATTGTTGTTGCCCGTTCTGAAATGGGACAAGGAATTAGAACCTCAATGGCTTCTGCTATCGCTGAAGATTTAGAGGCAGATTGGCAATATATTACTGTTCAACAAGCAACTGGTGACGCAAAATTTGGAAATCAAAATACAGACGGTTCTAGAAGCATAAGAACGTTATTAAATCCAATGCGAAAAATGGGGGCGATGGCGCGGTCTATTTTAGAACAAGCAGCTGCAAAAAAATGGAATATAGCTACTTCAAATTGTAAAGCAGAGAATCATTTTGTAATAAATACTAAAACAGGAGATAAAGTATTCTTTGGTGATTTGGTAGAAGAAGCAAAAACAATAGTAATTCCCACAGATCAAAATATAAAATTAAAAGATAAAAAAGAGTTTAAATACATTGGTAAAAAAGTTATTCGTGGAATAGATATGGAAGACTTTCTTCATGGAAAAGCTAAATACGGATTAGATGCTCGTTTGCCAAATATGAAATTTGCATCGATTGCCCGTAGTCCTGTAACTTTTGGAACAGTTAAAAGTTTTGATGCGTCAGAAACAAATGAGATAGCTGGAGTGGAACAGGTAGTTCAGTTAGATAGATTGAAGCCACCAGCAGGTCAGTTTTTTGGAATGTTAGGAGGTGTGGCTGTTATTGCAAACAATACATGGTCTGCTTTTCAAGGGAAAAATAATTTAAATATCGAATGGGAATCAGGAGTAAATAGTTCTTATGACACTGAAAAATTCAAAAAAAAATTAGTCAGTAGAATTCATAACCAGGCAAAAGTGGTTCCACCTTTTAAAGGAAATGTGGATAAAGCTTTTAAGGATGCAGACAAAGTAATTGAAGCTACTTATACGATGCCTCATCTAGCTCACGCGCCAATGGAAGTTCCAAATGCTTTGGCATGGGTTCATGACGGGAAATGTGATGTTTGGGCACCAGTGCAAGACCCTCAAACGGTACAAGCAGAAATTGCCCATTTCTTTGGGTTTGATTTAGAAAATATTACGATCAATGTAATGTTGTTAGGAGGAGCTTTTGGCCGCAAATCAAAATCTGACTTTGTAGTAGAAGCTGTTGCGTTATCTCAAAAAATAAAAGCACCTGTTCAAGTTGTTTGGACACGTGAAGATGATATTAAACATAGTTTTTATCACGCTCAAAATGCACAATACTTGAAAGGGTCGTTAGATGAAAATGGTAAAGTAACCGGTTGGTTACATCGGGTTGCATTTCCTTCAATAACCTCTAGTTTTAAACCAATGTCAGATTATATTGCTGGCTTTGAATTGGGAATGGGATTTACCAATAATCCTTATGAAATAGAAAACATACAAATAGAAAACGCCAAAGCTGAATCTCATTTAAGAATTGGTTGGTTGCGTTCTGTTTCTAATATTATTAGCGCATTTGGAATCAATTCTTTTGTAGATGAATTAGCCAATGCTTCAGGAAAAGATGCCATTCAATTTCGATTAGATTTGTTAGGGAAAGATAAAATTTCCACAACAGAATCTCCGCATCCATTTAATGTGTCGCGATTGAAAAATGTTTTGATTGAAGCTAAAAAATTGTCTGATTGGGAAAGGAAATTACCTGAAGGTCATGGAATGGGAGTTGCGATACATTATAGTTTTTATAGTTATGTAGCTACTGTAGTTGAGGTTTCTGTAAAAAGTGATAAAGTAAAAATAGAAAATATATATTCTGTATTAGATTGTGGAATGTATGTAAATAGAGACGCTGTCATCAATCAAATGGAAGGTGCTGCAATTTTTGGAATGTCTATCACAATGTTTGGAAAAATATCTACCAAAGATGGCGCTGTAGAGCAAAGTAATTTTCATGATTATCAGATGACACGAATGGTAGACGCACCAAATATTCATATTCATTTAATTGATAATGATGAAGATCCAACGGGAGTAGGTGAGCCGGGGGTTCCACCAATTTCTGCTGCAATTACGAATGCTATTTTTAATGCCTCAGGAAAACGAGTACGATCTTTACCGTTGTCCGACCTTGGCATGGTTTAGTATATTAATATCTAATTATACTGATATTTATTTTAAATTTTATACTAAGAAAGTGACTTTGAAAACTCCTCAGGATTAGCAACCAAATGATAACGAGGATCATCAATATCCTCCTCAATTACTTGGTGAAAAATAGGACTCGATTTGTATAATAAGATTTTACAATCTGCACTCAAGTGTTTTAAAGTGATTTTTTTTTCGGCCGCTTGGTATTTTTCAACCAATACAAAAATAGCTTCTAGGGCAGAATGATCAGAGACTCTAGATTCCACAAAATCAATTTCTATTGAGTGTGGATCATTTTTCACATCAAACTTATCGTTAAAAGCAGTAATACTTCCAAAGAATAGTGGACCCCATATTTCATATACTTTTGTTCCGTCTTCCCGTATGCTTTTTCTAGCCCTAATTCGTCTTGCATTTTCCCAAGAAAAAACCAAAGCACTAACGATAACTCCTGCAATTACTGCAATAGCTAGATCAAATACAACAGTGAGTCCAGAAACTAAAATTAATACAATTAGATCTGAAATAGGAATTTTATTCATAATTCTAAAACTAGACCAAGCAAAGGTTCCAATAACAACCATAAACATTACTCCAACGAGTGCAGCAATAGGAACTTGTTCTATATAAGATGAAGCGAATAATATAAAAATTAACAACATTACTGCAGCAGTAATTCCAGATAAACGACCTCTACCTCCTCCTTTAATATTGATAATTGATTGTCCTATCATAGCACAACCTCCCATTCCTCCGAAGAATCCTGTGACGATATTTGCTCCACCCTGTGCTATACATTCACGGTTAGAGTTTCCACGTGTTTCTGTTAAGTCGTCTACTAAATTAAGAGTCATTAAAGATTCAATTAATCCTATAGCAGCTAGTATTCCTGCGTACGGAAGAATAAACCAGAAAGTCTCTAAATTAATAGGGATTTTAGAAAATGTATCTAAAACTGGAACTGGAAGCCCACCTTTCAAACCATCTCCACCACCATCACTTATAAAAGATCCAACGGTTGCTACGTCTAGATTAGAAAAGATCACAATTCCTGCTACCACTAGAATAGCAATCAATGCTTCAGGTAGCTTTTTAGTTGCTTTTATTTTTGGTAATCCCCACATAATCAGCATAGTTAATCCAACCAAACCAATCGTCATATATAAGCTTTGACCTTCAAGCCAAACTTTTTCACCATCAATAGTTGTTTTAAACATCCCTAGTTGAGATAAGAAGATTACAATTGCCAATCCATTTACAAACCCCATCATTACAGGATGTGGAATTAATCGAACAAATTTTCCAAGTTTTAAAACTCCTGCCAATACCTGAATAACTCCCATAAGCATTACTGTAAGAAAAAGATAATACAATCCTAAATTTTCTACTTCACTGCCCATAGCATTTCCTTCACTTACCAAGCTAACCATTACTACAGCTAAAGCACCAGTTGCTCCAGAAATCATTCCAGGTCTACCGCCAAAAATAGAGGTAATTAAACCTACCATAAATGCTGCGTATAAACCAACTAATGGATCTACACCAGCAACAAATGCAAAAGCTACTGCTTCAGGAACTAGTGCTAAAGCCACTGTAATTCCTGAAAGAATATCATTTTGTGCGTTTTTTACTCTTTTCCTAACGAATGCATTCATGTTATTATGGGTTTTTTTAGAAGTCGGCAAAGATAGTAGAATAAATGAAACACTCATAGAGTGCTTTATTAAATTAAGGTATTGAAAGAACTAATTATTAGAATGTTACTTTTGATAATAGGCCTTAAAAACTAAATGAATATTTCCATAGGTATTATCTAATGCCCTTACTGAGTCTTCCTTATTTTTAAATTCAGCAATAGTAATTCCTTCTTCTAATTGTGGTTTTAAAACTTCTTTAGTTCTTGTTTCCATATGAAACCAATGAGTTTCTTTTAATCTATTTTGATTATTTTGATAGAAAATATGGTAAGTAATAATCAAGAATTCATGAAGTTTAAGTTGAGAAACACCACATTCTTCTTTAACTTCTCTCAGTGCTGTTTCTTTAATACTTTCTTCTTCTTCAATTCTTCCTTTGGGAAGGTCCCATTTACTTCCTCTGAAAATAAATAAAAATTCTTTATTTTCATTTAAGACTAGACCACCTGCAGCAATGATAATTTTAAAATGACTTTTAAAATGTTCCCAAGATTCTTGGAGGTTTATACAGTACAAAATTATATTATTTCTTTTTTCTTTTTTTAACTTATTAATGATTTCTGGGATGACGGTGTTCTTGTAGTTTATAATTTTAAAATTGTTATCTATTAATAGAGAATCTGTCAAAATAATAAGGGATTCATTGATAAAAACTTTATACATTTGTATATATGATTTTAGACAAAGATACAGCAAAAAAAACAGCAGAAGTTCTACTTCAAGTGAAAGCTATAAAGTTAAGTACCTCAGTGCCATTTACTTGGGCTTCAGGTTGGAAGTCTCCAATTTATTGCGATAATAGAGTTATATTATCTTATCCTGCTGTTAGAGTATATATAAAAGAAGAGATCTCAAAAATAGTAGAGTTGCAGTATGGGAAACCAGATGTAATTGTTGGAGTTGCTACAGGTGCTATAGCTATAGGTGTTTTAGTTGCTCAAGAATTAGGAGTGCCTTTTATTTATGTAAGACCAGAACCTAAAAGCCATGGTCGTAAAAATCAAATTGAAGGTCATTTGGAAAGTGGTCAGAATGTAGTTGTTATAGAAGACTTAATAAGTACAGGGAAAAGTAGTTTAAATGCTGTAAAGGCTCTAAAAGATGCAGGAGCTGTTGTTAAAGGAATGGTAGCTATTTTCTCATATGAATTTGATATTGCAGCAGATAATTTCAAAAATAGTAACGTTTCATTGTCTACCCTAAGTAATTATTCTCATTTGTTAGATCAAGCAATGGATAGTCAGTATATTACTGAAAAAGAATTGGATACGTTATCTGAATGGAGAAAAGATCCAGGAAATTGGAAATCATAAGAATATGGATATAAAAGGAGCAATAGTAACCGTTAATAAATCAGTAAAAAAAACCTATGAGTTCTTTATGACTCTAGAAAATTTCGAACTATTAATGCCATCAAGCACACAAAAATTTGAAGTTGATGGGGACTCGTTTTTATTTGCATTAAAAGGAATGCCAGAAATAAGATTGGTTTTAGCTGATAGTATTGAATATTCTAAAATAAGCTTAGCTGCTGCTAGTAGTAAACTATCTTTTACGTTACAAGCGAATATAATATCTATTTCTGAAAACTCTAGTGAGGTTCAATTAGAATTTCAAGGAGATTTTAATCCTATGATGGCTATGATGGTAAAAAAACCATTGACAAGTTTCATTGATACACTTACAGAGAATATTGCTAAACTCTAGCAAATGATATTTCTTTAAGACCATATTCAACGATGGCATCGTCCTCTAGTTGTATTTGTATATTACCAACAGACGAAACACCTACAATTATGCCCATAAAAAAAATATTTGTTTTTTTATCAATAAATGTAGTTGGAATTCCTTTTTTGTATAAAGCAGCATGATACTCTTTATGAGTTTCACTAAAGTTCCTTTTTTCAATTGTAGAGATTCTATATTTAATTCTGTCTATAATTCTATTCATCAGTAGCTCAATATCAAAATCTTTTTTCATAATTATCTTTAAAGAGCTTGCATTTAAAAGTTTCTGAGAAAACTTTTCTTGATTTACATTCAAACCAATTCCGATAATAGTATTCTTAATTTGTTGACGAGAAAAGGTAGATTCTATAAGAATTCCACATATCTTTTGTCTAGCTGACATAATGTCGTTAGGCCATTTAATGTATAAATTTGGAACATCATAAGATACAAGGGTATCGTAGATAGCAAGTGAAACAGCAAAGTTTAAATACACTTGTTCTTTTATTTGTAGTTTTTTTAAAGATGCGAATATACTGAACGTTAGGTTTTTATAAGGCTCTGACTCCCATGAGTTATTCATTTGTCCACGCCCAGAAGTTTGACTATTTGTTACAGCAATAGTATATTCTTCAAGTGAAGAATTCTTAGCCAATTCTTTTAAAAAAGAATTGGTAGAGTTGGTGGCATTAAGTTTGATTATTCTCAAGTGTTAAAGAAAGTGTAAACTAATTAAATACTACGCAATATACTCGCAAAAAAATAATAACTTTGTTTAAATTATAAAAAAATTAATGATAAAAAAGTCAGTTAATACAGATGATCTAATATCTACAATAATAAAGGGTATAGATGATGTAAAAGGAGATAATATTCAATTGTTAGACTTGAGAGAATTAGAAAATACTGTTTGTGATTATTTTATTATTTGTTCAGGAAATTCAAATACACAAGTTAATGCAATAACTGGATCTATTCAGAAATTAGTAAGTAAAGAACTTAAAGATAAACCGTGGCATATAGAAGGTCAAAATAACTCAGAATGGATTTTGATGGATTATGTCAATGTAGTAGTACATGTTTTTCAAAAGCAAGTAAGAGAATTCTATGATATAGAAAGCCTTTGGGGAGATGCAAAAATAACTGAAATCAATCCTGTTTAATTAAAGATAGATGAGCGAAAATAATAAAAATTCAACACCAAATGTACCTAAATTCAAGTTTAATATGTATTGGATTTATGGGGCGATATTTGTTGCTTTAATTGGAGTCAGTTTTTTAAATGATGCCTCTTTTTCAACCAAGAAAATTTCTACCAATAAATTTTTCAAAACATTAGAAACTAATGATGTAAGTAAAATTCTTATTATCAACAAAAACATAGCTGAGGTTTACATAAAAAAAGAAGCTGGAACAAAAGAGAAATATAAAAAACAATCGAACTCTCCTTTATTTAGAGAAGGCTCTCCATTATTTCAATATGACTTTGGAGATTTACAGAATTTTGAAAATAAATTAAATCAATACAAAATAAATAAAAATTTAGATTTTGATATAGATTCAGATTCTAGAGGAAGTTTCTTTGAATCTATAATTGGTTTTTTACCATTTATTCTGTTGATTGCAATTTGGATTTTCTTCATGAGAAGAATGTCTGGAGGTGCAGGAGGCGGAGGCGGAGGCGGTCAGATTTTTAATATAGGAAAGTCAAAAGCAAAATTATTTGATAAAGATACAAAGGTCAAAACAACTTTTGAAAATGTAGCAGGTTTAGAAGGAGCTAAAGAAGAAGTGCAAGAAATTGTAGACTTCTTGAAGCATCCAGAAAAATATACTGCATTAGGGGGTAAAATTCCAAAAGGAGCTTTATTAGTGGGTCCTCCTGGAACAGGTAAAACATTATTAGCAAAAGCTGTAGCAGGTGAGGCAGAAGTTCCTTTTTTCTCCTTGTCAGGATCAGATTTTGTTGAAATGTTTGTAGGAGTTGGAGCTTCTAGAGTTCGAGATTTATTTAAGCAGGCTGCCCAAAAATCTCCATCAATTATATTTATTGATGAAATAGACGCAATTGGAAGAGCTCGTGGTAAAAACAGCATGACTGGTGGTAATGATGAACGTGAGAATACATTAAACCAACTATTGACTGAAATGGATGGTTTCGGTACAGATGTTAATGTTATTGTTTTAGCAGCTACTAATAGAGCAGATGTATTAGATTCCGCTTTAATGAGAGCAGGGCGTTTTGATAGACAAATTTATGTTGATCTTCCTGATATTAAGGAAAGAAAAGAAATTTTTGAAGTACACATAAAGCCTTTAAAGTTATCAGATGATGTTAAGATTGGGTTTTTAGCACAACAAACTCCTGGTTTTTCCGGTGCAGATATTGCTAATATGTGTAATGAAGCAGCTTTAATTGCCGCAAGAGGAAATAAAAAAGCAATACACCATCAAGATTTTTTAGATGCCGTAGACAGAATAGTTGGAGGTTTAGAAAAGAAAAATAAAGTAATTACACCAAAAGAGAAAAAAACAATAGCATTCCATGAAGCGGGACATGCAACAGTAAGTTGGATGTTAGAACATGCGGCACCATTAGTAAAAGTCACGATAGTTCCTAGAGGTCAAAGTTTGGGGGCTGCTTGGTATTTACCAGCAGAAAGGATGATTGTTCAGACAGAACAAATGTTAGATGAAATGTGCGCTACATTAGGGGGAAGAGCAGCTGAAAGAATAATATTTAATAAAATTTCAACAGGAGCTCTAAGTGATCTTGAAAAAGTCACTAAACAAGCTAGAGCAATGGTAACGGTTTATGGTTTAAATGAAAAAGTTGGAAATATAACTTATTACGATTCTTCAGGAAATGATGCTTTTGTAAAACCCTACAGCGAGAATACAGCAAAAACTATTGACGAAGAAATTTCTAAAATGATAGAATTACAGTATTTAAGAGCTATTGAAATCTTAGATAATAATAAAGAAAAATTGACAGTATTAGCTGAATTATTATTAGAAAAAGAAGTTATATTTAAAGATGATTTAATAAAGATTTTTGGAAAAAGACCTTTTGAGGAGGAACCTTCTGAATTAGAAGTTCAAGAATTAAAAGTTCAAGAATTAAAAGTTCAAGAAGCAGAAGTTCAAGAAGCAGAAGTTCAAGAAGCAGAAGTTCAAGAAGCAGAAGTTCAAGAAGCAGAAAATAAAGAAAACGATAAAAAAGAATCGACAAAAGAAAAATAAAAATTAATTTTTTAAATGAGTTTTCTAAAAAAATTATTTAAAAGTAAAGAATCACCCAAAGAAAATATTGAAAAAAAAATAAAAGTCAATTTATCTTTGGATGATGCTTTTGTTCACAATTTCATTTCTAAAGGAGGGAAGTTTCTTTATTGTGTTTCTGAAAAGGAAATTATAAATAATTTAAACCAAATTATTTATGAAAATAATTGGAATATAATTACATGTTTTGATAAAAGCCTTAAAAACTTTCTTGAAAAATCAAATGTTAATGTTCAAACTGAAGTGGATAAAGAAAAACCTTTTTTCACTAAATGTGAACACTTAATCTCTGATAATGGAGATATTCTTTTCTCCTCTAGTCAATTGAGTACACATAAAATTGCTTCTTTAACAGATGACTTTATAGTATTTGCAAAAACAAGTCAGTTTGTGAAAGATACTGGGGAGGGTTTGACAGGTATAAAAACCAACTGTAAAGATGGAAGTATTCCTACTAATATTAGTGCTATTAAAAAATATAGTTTAGAAATAGACGACGATAACTTTTTAAATTATGGTAATAATAACTCCAAAAACTTATATTTGTTGCTTTTAGAAGATTTATAATATGACAAACCTTCTCAAGAGAGGCACTTCCGGACTTTTTTACTCAGTGCTCTTTATCAGTGCTATTTTATATTCTAGAGAATCTTATATCTTTCTAATTTCTCTGTTTGGTTTCATTTCTATATGGGAATTCTTTAAGTTATTAAAATTTAAAAATAGTTTAGTATATATTATTTTTTTATGCCTCATATATTTATCTTATTTCTCATTCGATTCTTCATTATTGATACATATTTTATTGGTATTATCTCTTTCTGGGTCTCTTCAATTATTAGTTAATCTTTTTCTTAAAAAAAAGAATTATCCATCAAATTCAATTCATAAATTTGATATATGCTTTCGTTATTTGCTATTGTCTTTCACCTTTCTAATCCTAATACCATTTGTAAATGAAGAATATAAAGAGTCAATTATTATGTCACTGGTTATTTTTATATGGGTAAATGATAGTTTTGCTTTTTTTGTTGGTAAAAACTTAGGGAAAAGAAAATTATTTAAAAGTGTATCACCAAAAAAAACTATTGAAGGTTTTTTAGGAGGTGTTATTTTTTCTGTAATCACAGCAATACTATTATCTTACAGTTCCTATTTTTCAAATTTTTTATCTCTTACTAATTTGATAGTGGTTTCACTAATTGCTTCTATCTTTGGAACAATAGGTGACTTAGTAGAATCTAAATTTAAAAGACAAGTAAACGTTAAAGACAGCGGAACCATTATGCCAGGCCATGGAGGATTATTAGATAGATTAGATAGCTTGTTGTTTGTTGCTCCCTTTGTATATTTGTATATCCATTATTTAATTTAAAAAAATGCTGAGTTTTCATAAAGAAGGTTATAAGATCATTATTTTTACATTTGTTTTTGTTTTAGCAGGTATCTTATTTTCAGAAAGATTTATCGAACTTTATTGGCCGTTAAAAGTTATTCAAAGTTTACTGTTATTGTTTTTAATCATTGTTTTGCAATTTTTTAGAAACCCGAAAAGAGTTACTCTAATAAATGACCACCAAATTATAGCTCCAGTAGACGGCAAAATTGTAGTGATTGAAGAAGTAGAAGAGCCAGAATATTTTAAAGGTAAAAAGCTTCAAGTTTCTATTTTTATGTCACCTATTAACGTTCATGTTACTAGATATGCTTTAAATGGAATTGTGAAATACAGTAAATATCATCCAGGTAAATATTTGGTCGCTTGGCATCCTAAAGCATCAACTGAAAATGAAAGAACTACTATCGTATTAGAAAATGAAGTTTTTGGTGAAGTATTATACCGACAAATTGCAGGAGCTTTAGCAAAAAGAATTGTAAACTATGCAGAAGAAGGAAAAAAAGTTGTTCAAGGAACTGATGCAGGTTTTATTAAGTTTGGAAGTAGAGTAGATCTTTTTTTACCTATTGAGACTAAATTAACTGTAAAAATTGGTGATAGAGTTAAAGGGGGAGTTCAAGTAATTGCAGAAAAATAATGTCTGTTAATTTAGATATAAGATTTAAAAAATATTTTAATAAACTTTCTGATTTGGAAAAAACCTTACCGCCAGATATTATGCTTAAATTATATGCATATTATAAACAATCTGTAGCTGGAAATACTTTTTCTTATGATGGTGAAATCGATGTAAGGGATGCTTTTAAATTTAATGCTTGGACTCAATTAAATGGAATGTCTCAAGAAAATGCAAAAAAACAATATATAAAACTCGCAAAAAGTATTTTAAAAACTAAAATAAATATTAATTAAAAAATCACCGACTGGTGATTTTTTTATTTGAATTCAATAGAGTCTATCTCAAATTCAAAACTCCCATATTTTTTTTCATCAGTAATAAATCCAATTCTAACGATTTCTTTTAAAGTTTCTTTTTTAAGTTTATCATTCATAGGTTTCCCAATGTAATGTTTTCTAAAATCTGTAAGTTTGATAGTCACAGTTTTCCACTGAGAAGAAGTTCCGTCAAGACTTATTTTATAATTAGGCACATACCATCGCTGACTTATAGCTATTGTAAAAGCTATAGAAATACCAGAAGAACGATATCTAATTTCAACGTTTTCAAATTCAGAAATATCTTCATTTATAAAAGAACGACGTAAAGATGAAAATCCACCGTTATTATCTAGTGATACTTCTCCTTTAAAAACAATACTATTATCAGTAAGCTTCATGTTTCCTTGTGATAGCCCACCCATAACACCATCATTAACCACGCGCCAATAACTTCCTTTTTTTTCTTTTCCAAAGTCTATTTTGTAGGTGTTTTGATGATTCATGAAAAAAGAGAGTAAAAGTATAATAATTTGTATTTTCATATTAAGTTTTTTAATGCGTCATTTAAGTTGTTAAACTTAAATTTAAAACCAGTTTGTTTAATTTTATTTGCAGAAATTCTACTTCCATTTAATATAATAGTTGACATCTCTCCAAAAACAAACCGTAAGATAAACTTTGGAGCACCGATTGATAAAAATGGATATTTGTATATTTTTGCAACTGCTTTTGAGAATGAAATATTAGATTGGTGATCAGATGATATAGCATTGAAAGCTCCTTCAAAACGATCATCTTCAATGGCTTTTATATATAATTCACATAAATCATCTATATGAATCCATGGCATGTGTTGTTTGCCATCTCCCAGAGGAGTAATTACTGGAGTTCTCATTTTCTTTAGAGCACCACCATTTTTAGACAAAACAATACCTGTTCGTAAAGCTACTGTTCTAATTTTATCTTCTTTAAATTTGAAAATAGACTTTTCCCATAGTCTACAAACTTTTCCAAGAAAATCCGTTCCGGCTTTATCCGTTTCCTTAAAAATAGTTTTCGTAGTAGTAGAACCATAATAACCAGTAGCTGAAGCAGAAATAAAGCCTTTTAAAGGAGTTTTAAGTCTTTTTATAGTATTGTATAGTAAATTAGTAGATTCAACTCTACTGTTAATAATTTCTTTTTTTCTTTTTTTAGACCATCTTTTATCTGCAATTCCAGCTCCAGCAAGATGAATGATAAACTCTAGGTCTTTAAAAGCATTATCATTTATGGACAGATCTTTTATGTTCCATATAAATGTTTTGTATTCACCATCAGGTTGTTCACGTCTACTTAAAATTCTAACTTCATATCCTTTAGATTTTAATAAGAATGATAATCGCTTTCCAATTAAACCAGTTCCGCCAGTAATTAATACTCTTTTCATTTTGTAAAAATACAAAAAACCGCCATCACAAGTGATCGCGGTTTTCATAAAATGTATGTTAAAATAGAATTATTTAATCTCTTTCATTGCATTACTAATCAGTGTTTTTAGATGGTTTTTGTGCGCTTTTGTTGACACATTTCCTGTACCATTAGATACCCAAGTTTTAATATTTTTTAAATTATAAATAGCCATAGATTGAGAGGTAGAACTGAATCTATTGGCAGTCTTTCCAACCACCATGCTAATTAATCTTTTTGTGTAAATAGCTTGTAAATTCTGACGGAAAGTATTGATGCTTCCATAAACATCTGGTTTAAACATAGCATTATTTATATCTGTCATATAAGAAGATAGTTTATATTTATTACCATATATTTCAGAGTCAGTTAGTCTTTGTAAAGTATTTGGATGCATTATATGTGCTAACACTCTAGTTTGGTACCCTAATACTTGTGCGTGAATTTTTGGGTCTTCAGGACCTCCAAAAAAGTTATAACCTCTTCTTTGTTTGGCGATATAATTATAAATATCTTTTGGTACACTAAAAGCATCAGGAGCAAATATATATTTCTTTAATGCATCGAAAGCTCTTTTTTGATCTATCAAACTTACTGGAGTGAATGGCTGATTTCCCCCTTTTTGTCCAAAAGTTGATCTGTCTACATATACTCCTCCTATAAATCTTGAGATTACACCACCTGCAATAGCAGATTGATTATTCAAAGTGTAAAAAGCCCTTCTGAGATTCATGTATGTTTCCCCCTTTTTAGTAAACCTTGATTTTAAGTTTTTCATCATTGTATTCACCAACTCAAACCTATTAATAGAATATGTGATTTGATCATTAGATAAATCACCAATCATAACTCTTGGGTCTATTGCCTTTCCTGGAGAACGCATATCATCTGCATCATTCCCGAAAATTAATTCTGGTTCAGTAGATTTTTCTAATAAAGAATACCTTTCATCTTCCCCTTTAAAAGGAGTGTATCCAAATTGAATAGCCCAAACATCGTAAGGTCCAACATTCATGTCATAATATTGTCCTTGTTTAGTTCTATCGTTCGTGAGGTTAATTCCTGCATAATCCATTACAGACCCAGTCAGTGCTTTTCCTTCTATAAAACTGGCATCAGCTAGTTGTTCAGGAGAAAATAATTGACTTGCTTTCATATTGTGGTTTAAACCTAAGGTGTGACCAACTTCATGCATAATTAAAGATTTCATACCTTCTTTCTTCATCCGCTCCATATCTAAACTAGAAGCATCAGTGGCCTCTAAAACAATATTTCCTAGTTGCATATTCTCATGTAATACATGACCAGCAGAACAGAACATAAAGTTATTACGATCTTTAAATTTTTTGATTTTTAATTCTTCTTTAGTATTTAACTTCATATTAGAGGCTGCGTCGTCATATAATTTATCACCAAAAACTCTATTTGTAAAGTGAATAAACTCTAACATGATATCTGCACCTAAAATTTCTCCAGTTCTTGGATTTACAAAACTAGGTCCGTAACCACCAAAAGGAGGATTTGGAGAAGATGTCCAACGCAACACATTGTAACGAACATCACCAGCATCCCATTCAGCATTATCTGGTTGTACTTTTACAACCATAGCATTGTTGAAACCAGCTTTTTCAAAAGCCTCATTCCAAGCCAAAACACCCTCTTTAATAGTTTCTCTCCACTCCATTGGAGTTGTATTTTCAATCCACCAAATAATTGGGGTTATAGGTTCAGATATAGCAGCACTAGAATCTTTTTTAACCAACTTCCATCTGTGAATCATATCACGATAATTAACAGTCTCTGTAGTTGTCATATCGTTTGTTTCAGTCAAAAAATAACCAACTCTAGCATCGTCCATTCTAGCCTCATAGCTATCTTCTGGCATGTTCATAAACGTATGAAATACTTTTATAGAAACATTTCTACCATCTGTTACTGCATTAGAACCTCCATTTAAAACACTTGGATTACTAAATACATATTCGGTTTTGATATTAGTATTCTCAGGATAATTTTTAATTTCTTCTACCTTAGATTTATTTTTATCAAAACGACCTAAACTGAAAGCAAGTGGTGATTGTCCTGGGAATCTTGGTCTTTTTATTCTTGTTAGAGTTTCTGATAAAAATAAGTCAGTAGCATCAATCAAATATGCTCCTTCTTTCACATCAGCAAACAATACTTTAGAACTTGCTATTCTAGCATCACTAATATTTGCTTTTGATGCCTTAGATATTGCATTATTTTCATCAAAATAGAATGAAGTGTTTGGCGCATAAAAGTCAATTTTGTTGAAGTATTTTTTTATATGAAAAACACTAGATCCAACATAAGAACCTCTAAACATTCCAGCTTCAGTAACTCCATCAGCAATTTGAGAAAAATAGATGTAATCTTTATCTAGTTGCTCTTCAGTAATTAGCATTTTCAGATCTCCTGTTATTGTATCTTGAAAAACAATAAATAAACCCTCAATTTTCTTACTACTTTTAGTTAAGCTGGTGATAGATTTTTTTGGTTTAGCTGGTGGTTTTATAATCTCTTCTGTTTTACCTTTCTTTTTTTTACGTTTTTTTCTTTGAGCATCTGCATCCTGAACACCAACAATAGCTAGTGTTAAAACAAAAGATAAAATAAAACGAAGTGTTCCAGATTTTACTATTTTCATAAATATAGGTTTGAATTTTTGATTCTTTTTTCGGGTCTAATCTACTTATTAATTAGTTTTTTTGATGTTAATTATATAATAAAATTATCTTTAATTATGATCATTATATTTTTGTTTTTGTGTGTGAAATATAAATTTTTGTGAAAGGATTGTTAATCTTTAGAATCAAACTATATAAAGTCTTATTTTTGTATAAGTATGAAAGAAAAAAAAACAAAAGGGTTTATTTTTAAGACCTTTACCTCTCCACATATTACTCCATTTGAAAAACTGTTTGATATTTTTAAAGAACTTATTACTCATACTTCAGGAGATTTTGACGAAGCTATTGGCTGGTTACGCCAGTTAGATATTGAATATAAATTAACAGACGACAAGTATACCATTGATGATTTTATTGATGATTTAAAAGCAAAAGGATATATCAAAGAAGAAATTGATCCTGATAAAAGTAGCGGAAATATCTCTATTACTGCAAAAACAGAAAGAGCTATTCGTCAACAAGCATTAAATCACATATTCGGTAAAATAAAAAGGAGAGGCTCTGGTAATCATAAGAGTAAAGGACAAGGTTTAGGTGACGAACATACAGGTGATTTTAGAAATTATCAATTTGGAGATTCTTTAGACAAGGTTTCTATGACAGAAAGCCTTCGTAATGCACAAATTAATCATGGAATAGATAGTTTTAACTTAACTGAAGATGATTTAGTAGTCGAAGAAACTATGCACAAAGCTCAAATGAGTACTGTTCTAATGATTGATATTAGTCACTCTATGATTTTATACGGTGAAGACAGAATTACACCAGCAAAAAAAGTAGCCATGGCTTTGGCAGAATTAATTACTACTAGATATCCAAAAGATACCCTAGATATTTTAGTTTTCGGGAATGATTCATGGACGATAGATATTAAAGATTTACCGTATTTGAAAGTTGGACCTTATCATACTAATACCGTAGCAGGTTTGCAATTGGCAATGGATTTATTACGAAGAAAAAGAAATACCAACAAACAAATTTTCATGATTACAGATGGAAAGCCTAGTTGTCTTAGAATGCCAGATGGAGAGTATTATAAAAACAGTAATGGATTAGACTCTTTTATTACTAATAAATGTTATGCCATGGCACAACAAGCAAGAAGATTACACATTCCTATTACTACTTTCATGATTGCTCAAGATAATTATCTTATGCAATTTGTAAGAGAATTTACAAAAGCAAATCAAGGAAAAGCTTTTTATACAGGTATTAAAGGCTTAGGAGAAATGATTTTTGAAGATTATGAGACTAACAGAAAAAAAAGAATTAAAGGTTAATATGAATATAACATCTATACAAACACTAGGAGAATTAATTAAATTTGGATATCAATCTAAATCGATTAAAGATGAATTGAGAGATAATTTAATTACTAAAATTAAAAATAAAGAAAATGTTTTTACGGGAGTTCACGGTTATGAGAATACTGTAATTCCAGAATTGGAAAGAGCAATTTTATCTAGACATAATATTAATTTATTAGGATTACGTGGACAAGCAAAAACACGTTTAGCGAGGTTGATGGTGAATTTATTAGATGAATATATTCCAGTTGTGAAAGGTTCAGAAATTAATGATGACCCTCTTGCGCCAATTTCACGATTTGCAGTTGAATTAATTAAACAAAAAAAGGATGAAACACCTATTATATGGCTGCATAGAAAAGATCGTTTTTCTGAAAAATTAGCAACACCAGATGTTACAGTTGCTGATATTATTGGTGATGTAGATCCAATAAAAGCAGCCAACTTAAAATTGAGTTATGCAGATGATCGTGTGATTCATTACGGAATGATTCCAAGAGCAAATAGATGTATTTTTGTCATCAACGAATTACCAGATTTGCAAGCTAGAATCCAAGTTGCGTTGTTTAATATCCTTCAAGAGGGAGACATACAAATTAGAGGTTTCAAATTGCGATTATCTTTAGATATGCAATTTATTTTTACTGCGAACCCAGAAGATTATACAAATAGAGGAAGTATTGTAACACCCTTAAAAGATAGAATTGGATCTCAAATCCTAACACATTATCCAGAAACAATAGAAATTGCAAAGACAATAACCTCTCAAGAGGCCAAGTTAGATATTCGTCAGTCTGAAACTATTTTTATTCCCGAATTGGCAAAAGATATTTTAGAACAAATTGTTTTTGAAGCACGTAAAAGTGAATATGTAGATATAAAAAGTGGTGTTAGTGCACGTTTAAGTATTACAGCTTTTGAGAATTTATTAAGTACAGCTGAAAGGCGTTTATTACTTTCTGGGGATGAAAAAACATCGATCAGAATGAGCGATTTTACAGGAATTATTCCTGCAATTACAGGTAAGATAGAGTTAGTCTATGAAGGCGAGCAGGAGGGTGCTTATAATGTAGCTTTAACATTACTTGGAAATTCAATTAAAACCTTATATCCAACATTTTTCCCCAAAATAGAAAAAATTGAAAAACAAGGAGTTGAAGCTCCTTATGATGAAATTGTTTCTTGGTTTTTTAATAATAGTGACGATTTTGAAATTTTAGATGACATCTCAGAAAAAAACTACACATCCATACTTAAAAAAGTTAAGCCATTGTCAGATTTCGTGTTAAAACATCAAACAGAGGTTATCGCTGAAGAAATGTTTTTTTGGCAAGAATTTGTTTTATGGGCATTGGTTGAAAATAAAAAATTAAGTAAATATAGATATGCTGAAGGAGTACAGTTTAAAGACCCATATGGTAGCTTTATAAATGGTTTATAGGGTGTCTTAATATTGTTAAGTGCTATAATAATGCCTTTAAAATCAGTATTATTTTAGCATTTTTTTTATACTTTCCATCATCAAATTAGCATTCTTTTTATTGAGAGAAATTGATATTAATTAGTCTAAAAAATTATTTAATCTGTTTGTTCAATAATATAAATTAGCTCAGCAAGGATATCGTATTTGTTTTTAACAACTCCATTTATGGTGACAAAAATAATAAAATGTTCTCAAGTGTCACTTGTATTGTTATCACTATAAGCAATTATATACCCAACCTTTTTTAGCCTAGTTCAGAAGTTTTTTGAGAACTATTATACTTGTTTGAAGATGTAAAAGAAATTTTTTTTATGATTCCCTATTTTTTTATCAATTCAGTTGGAAATGTTACAATACTCTCATGACCATTTTCTCCTACAGCGGCAACTCCAAAGAAAAAATTATCAACCACAATTCCTTCTAAAGTGAAACTTGTGCTATTTTCTATATATCTAAAATGGTCCCAGGTTGGAGATGTCGTATCTCTCCAATAAATTTTATACCCTTTAGCTCCGTCAACTTTATCCCATTCAAACATTGCTCCAGGTCTTACTGCCCCTCCAATTTTAACATTTTCAGGCGCTGGTGGCGCCCAAGCTATACTGGCTAAATTAATTGCATTTACTGCTGTTAATTTTTTAGCATAGTCAAAATTTACAAATTTTAATTTATCACCATATTCTATGCCGTTTTCTATACGTATATCTTGATGTTGTTGTGTATAATTTTCATGCATTTCCATAATTCTAATTCCAGCAAAACCAGCGTCGTTAAAAGGTCTATGATGTCCGCCACGACCAAAACGATCTAACCTATAGATCATTTTTGGATTCATTTCTGGCATATATGTTTTTGTTGTTTTATGAATAAAACGAGCTAATTGACGAGAGATACCATCTACTTCACCACCATAAAACCGCCTTGATTTTCGTTGTTTTTCAGTTTCTGTCTGTGGTGTAGGTTCTGAAAATATTCTAAAAGTTTTATTATCAATAACTCCATCAACACCTTTAATATTACCAATCATGTCATTGTTCATAATTCCGATAATTTCCCATCCTTTTTCTTTCGCATATGCAGCCAAGCCACGACCACCAAAAAGTCCTTGCTCTTCTCCAGATAATCCAACATAAATAATACTATTTTCAAATTTATATGTAGATAAAACTCTTGCAGCTTCAATAGTCCCAGCCATCCCTGAAGCATTGTCATTAGCACCAGGGGAATCAGAAGTATAATCATTTGGGTCAGAAACACGAGAATCAATATCACCACTCATGATAATATACCTATTTGGATGTTTTGTTCCTTTTTGAATAGCAACAACATTTACTATCATTACATCATGAACAATTCTTTTTTCATTTTTTTTAACCAATTCTTTTTGATAAAAAACATTCAAACAATTATTGCAATTTTTAGCGATTTCCTCAAATTCAGATTTAATCCAGCGACGGGCAGCACCTATTCCTCTTGTTTCTGAAATGGTATCACTTAAGGTGTGTCTGGTTCCAAAATCAGCGAGTTTTGTAATGTCCTTTTTAATTCTTTTTGTATTGACATCTTTTATTATGTCATAAATTCTAGTATCTGTTTGCGCATTAATAATTACTGTTGCAAGAAATGCGATAAGTAAAATGGGTTTTTTCATTAAATTTTTTTTGAATTCCCTAAAGATACAGACTTTGTTAGGAACAAAAAAACAAGATTATCAATCATAGTTAAAACAGTTTATTTAAATATAAATACTTAAATATTATATAATTTTAAATGAGACTTCTCTTATATTTTAATATTTTTTATACATGACGTAATTAGGATTAGAGTGTGTTTCTGAAACTTTAAAATCATAAAGACCTATTTTTTTCATTCCCATTTTAGAGTAAAATGAAATGGCTCTTCCGTTTTCTACCCAGACTTCTAGCCACATCCCCAATTCATTTTTTTTCTTAGATAGTGCTACATTAAAGTTGAATAACTCTATACCTAAATTTAAACCGTAACATTCCTTAAGTAAATACAACCGCTCCATTTTGGTGATATTTTTAGAATTAATATTTTCATTGAATGAATTAAAAATTATTTTTGAAAATCCTGCAATTTTATTGTGATAATAAATAAGATAATATTCATTATTAGTATCAGATAATTCTTCAAGTAGATTTTTTACACTAAAATTATTCGAGATATAGGAATCGATATCTTTTTTAGGAGAACTATGCCCGTGCGCAGGCATAAATGCTTCAACACTTAACGAAGCTAATAAGTTAACGTCTTCTATAGTTGCTTTTTTAATATTAGTCATTGATCAATGTGTGTTCTTAATGAAATCAAAAGTAGAAATTTATACACTAACTTTCACCAATATGAAGTAAAAAAGCCTCTTTGTGAAAACAAAGAGGCTGTAATTAATTAAAGATAATTATGTTGCTTATTTTATTAATTCGTAGCTACGTTTAATAAAATTAGTCAATTCTTCACCGTGTAGTAAGTTTTGAGATAATTTTGCTAAATCAAAAGATTGAGAGATTAATCGCTCGCGTTTTTTTGCTGTTTTGGTTCGTAAAATTTCACCTACTAGTTCATGATTCGTATTTACTACCAAGTTATACATTTCTGGTAAATTTCCCATTCCCATCATTCCACCACCACCTGAAGCACTCATTTCTTTCATCCTTCTCATAAATTCTGGAACGGTAATTATAAATGGAGAAGCGTTAGAATCCATCGGTTCTAATTGAACAGTATAGGTTTGTTTAGGAACTGCATTTTCAATCAACGGTTTTAGCGTTTCTTTTTCTTCATCAGTTAATTTAGAAATAACGGTATCGTCTTTCTTTATTAAATTATCTATATGATCAGCATCTACTCTTGCAAACTTTACTTTCTCATTAGAGGTTTCTAGTTTCTGCATTAAATGAGAAATAATAGGAGAATCTAATAATAAAACTTCGTATCCTTTGTCTTTTGCAGATTCTATATAACTGTGTTGTGCATCTTTATTAGCGGCATATAACACAATTTGATTTCCATCTTTATCAGTCTGTGCATCTTTAGTCTTCTCTAAAAATTCATCAAACGTAAAGAAAGAGTCTTCTACCGTTGGGTACAATGCAAATTTTTGAGCTTTCTCAAAGAACTTATCTTCAGATAACATTCCGTATTCAATTATCACTTTAATATCATTCCACTTTGATTCAAAATCTTCACGATTACTTTTGAATAAAGAAGCTAATTTATCTCCTACTTTTTTTGTGATATACCCTGATATCTTCTTTACAGCTCCATCTGCTTGTAAATATGAACGAGATACATTTAGAGGAATATCTGGAGAATCAATAACACCTTTTAACATCTGTAAAAAGTCTGGTACAATTCCTTCAACATTATCAGTTACAAAAACTTGATTTTGATACAACTGAATTTTGTCCTTTTGCATATCCATACTCGGGCTTAACTTAGGAAAGAATAAAATTCCTGTTAAGTTAAAAGGATAATCAACATTTAAGTGAATGTGAAATAATGATTCTTCAAATTGCATTGGATACAATTCTCTGTAGAAATTATTATAATCTTCAGTTTCTAGATCTGCTGGTTTTTTTGTCCAAGCTGGGTCTGTGTTGTTGATGATTTTATCTACAGTTATTTGCTTATGATCTTCTGTAGTTTCTTTACCTTCTTTATCTTTAGTAGTTTTAGGTGTAAACTCAGGATCATTAATTTCTTTGGTTCCAAATTTAATTGGAACTTGATTAAAACGATTGTATTTATTTAAAAGTTCAGAAATTTTAGCTTCTTCTAAGAATTCTGTAGAATCTTCAGCTATATGTAAAATTATTTCTGTTCCTCTATCAGATTTGTCATGTTCTAAAAGAGTATACTCAGGAGAGCCATCGCATGTCCAATGAGCAGCAGGATTTTCTTTGAAAGATTTGGTGATAATATCAACCTTGTCTGCTACCATAAAAGCAGAGTAGAAACCAAGCCCAAAATGACCAATAATACCCGCTTCATTATCTTTGTATTTATCTAAAAATTCTTCTGCTCCAGAGAATGCAATTTGATTGATATATTTTTCAACCTCTTCAGCAGTCATTCCTAGACCCTGATCTTTTATAGTAAGTGTTTTAGCATCTTTATCAATAGTGATTTCAATTTTAGCATCGCCCAATTCAGTTTTTGCTTCACCAATAGAAATTAGGTGTTTTAATTTAGAAGTTGCATCTGTCCCGTTAGAGATAAGTTCACGTAAAAATATTTCGTGATCAGAATACAAGAACTTTTTAATTAATGGAAAGATATTTTCTACAGATACATTAATATTCCCTTTACTCATAATTTTATAATTTATTATTTGTCTTTCATATTACTAGTCAAAAAAAATACCAAAGACACTATTGTGACAAGATGACATAAAAAAAATTATTAATTGTAAAAAGCTACATTCTTTTAAATTGGTATTTTTGCTATCTTTATAAAAAACAACAAATAATAAATTAAACTTAGTATATGTACAATTCTAAAATTACTGGATTAGGGTATTTTGTACCTGAGAATGTAGTAACAAATGATGACTTGAAGCAATGGATGGAAACAAGTGATGAATGGATTGAGGAAAGAACTGGTATTAAGGAACGCAGATGGATAGATCCTGCAACAGATGAAACTACCTCAACTATGGCTGTAAAAGCTTCTAAAATAGCCATTGAAAGGGCTGGTCTGACAAAAGATGACATAGATTTTATTGTTTTTGCAACATTAAGTCCAGATATGTATTTTCCTGGTGGAGGTGTTCGAGTTCAAGACATGTTAGATATGCCAACTATTGGTGCATTGGATGTTAGAAATCAATGTTCTGGATTTATTTATTCATTATCAGTGGCAGACCAATTCATTAAAACAGGAATGTATAAAAATATTTTAGTTATTGGTTCTGAAAATCATTCTGGTGGACTAGAGCGATCTACAAGAGGTAGGAATGTCACTGTTATTTTTGGAGATGGAGCAGGAGCAGCAGTTTTGTCTAGATGTGAAGAAGATGGCAAAGGAATTTTATCTTCTCATTTACATTCAGAAGGTAAACATGCAAAAGAATTGGCATTAGAGGGACCATCTACAGGCCGTTGGATTCCTGAGATTATTGCAGAAAATAATCCTGATGATGAATCTTATTTCCCATATATGAACGGACAGTTTGTTTTTAAACATGCTGTTGTCAGGTTTTCTGAGGCTATAGTTGAAGGCTTAGATGCTAATGGTTTACAAAAAGAAGATATAAATATGTTAATCCCTCATCAAGCAAATTTGAGGATATCACAATTTATTCAACGTAAATTCCAATTGAGGGATGACCAAGTATATAATAATATTATGAAATATGGTAATACTACTGCAGCTTCAGTTATTATAGCCTTAACAGAGGCTTGGGAGAAAGGTAAAATTAATGAGGGTGATTTGGTAGTCCTAGCTGCTTTTGGTAGTGGGTTTACTTGGGGTAGTGTAGTGATAAGGTGGTGTTCCTAAATAATTTTTTTATATGAGTAAACAAACGTTAGTTATAGGAGCATCTTTAAATGAGTCTAGATATTCAAATATTGCAATACATAAATTAAAAGCAAATAATTACCACGTGGAGGCTATTGGTTTAAAAAAAGGGATTGTTTCTAATGTTGTAGTTAATACAGAAAAGAAAGTATTTGAAAATATTGATACTATTACCATGTATTTAAGTCCAATAAATCAAAAACAATTTTATAATTATATAGTTGATTTAAATCCTAGTAGAGTTATTTTCAACCCTGGAACAGTGAATGAAGAGTTCATTAATTTTCTAAAAAAAAATAAAATAAGTACTGAAATTGCTTGTACTTTAGTTTTACTGTCAACTAATCAATATTAATTTATAAAGAATATGAAAAATAGATTTGTGAGAGTTACTGTAGTGACAATTATCGTTTCAATTTTTTACTTTGTTTTTTTTATTGAAGAGGTTGTAGATAGTAATGTACATGAAAATAATAATTCAGTTGAAAGTAAGTATCTAATAAATAAAATAGATACGTTGATAATCAAGAAAGATTCTCTAGTTGGAATTGAAAAAAAAAATCAGAATCTATGATTACTTTTAATTTAAAGAAACTTAATTGGCTTCTTTATGTAAAGCGAAGAGAGTTGAACTTTTTTTTTAAAGAAGTTTTAAATTGACAGTAATCAATAGTGTACTTAATTAAATAGAAAAAACTTTTCCTGCTTCAGCAAGCTCAACACTATTAAAGACTTCTTCGGCTTCTTTTTTAAATAAAGAAGTATCTTTATATCTACTAGAATAATGCCCTAAAATTAATTTTTTAACTTCAGCTTTCATTGCTATTATTGCAGCTTGTTTTGCAGTAGAATGCCTTGTTTTTATTGCTAAATCTTCTTTGTCAGATAAAAAAGTAGACTCATGATACAATAGATCTGAGCCTTTAATAATTTCTATAATATCTGGTTTGTATGATGTGTCACTACAATATGCATAGCTTAGAGACTTTTCAGGATCTAAGGTAAGTGTTGAGTTTTGTAAAGTTTTACCGGAAGTAAGTAGAAAATCTTTACCGTCTTTTAAATTGTTGTAGTCGCATTTCTCAATTTCTGTAACCTTCTTTACTTCAACCATATTTAATTTCCTTGGTTTTTGCTTTTCTTTAAAAAGAAAACCATTGGTGTAAACTCTGTGATGTAAAGGAACTGTGTGTACTTCAACTTTTTTATCTTCAAAGATAAGTTCGCTTTTAGTAGAATTTAATTCATGATAAATTAATTCATACTTTACATGAGATTTAGAATACTTTATTTGAAGTGTGATGATTTCTTTGATTCCTTTTGGCCCATAAATATGCAATTCTTTTTCTCTATTTAAAATCCCTAAGGTAGAGATGAGCCCTATTAATCCAAAAAAATGATCTCCATGTAAATGAGAGATGAAAATATGATTAATTTTAGAAAAACCAACCTTATATTTTCGCATTTGACGTTGGGTTCCTTCACCACAATCAATTAAAAAATGACGCGAATTTATTTCTAAATATTGTGCTGTAGGGTGAGCATTAACTCTCGGTGTAGCAGAATGACAACCCAGAATGGTAAGTTCTAAACTCATTTAATTACTAGATTTTTTAGAAATAAGTATTTTATTTTTTTGAAGAGTATGATTGTCCATTCTGGATATTTTAAATTATTTTTTTGAAAACTAAAATCCTAAATCTCTTTCTATAATTTCCATCTCTAAAATATCCTCGGCTTCTTGAAGTGTTGGAGTAATATTTAAAATTTCAGGAAAGTCATCAATATTTACTCTTTTTACTATGACCACAAAAGACTTATTTTTTAATTTTAAGTCTGCGGCAATATTTAAAAATAATAATATTTTTTCTTCAGATATATTAATGTTTGTAGAAAGATCTAGTAGTAAATTATTTACCTTAATCTGAAGTAATTGTTCTTTAAGTTTGCTAAAAGAAGATTCTTCAACACTAATCAATGTATACTTATCATTCTCTAGAATTTTCATGATTATCTTTTTATTTGTTGGGCTAGCAAATAAATAACAGCCATTCTCACTGCAACTCCGTTTTCAACTTGGTTTAGTATAATTGATTGATCAGAGTCTGCTACATCACTAGAGATTTCTACACCTCTATTAATAGGTCCTGGATGCATGATGGTAATCTTCTTACCTAGATTGTCTAAAATTTCATTATTAATTCCAAATAACTGTGTATATTCTCTTGTAGATGGGAAATAGTTAATATCCATTCTTTCATTTTGAACACGAAGAACATTGGCGACATCACACCATTCTAGTGCTTTCTTAATATTTGTTTCTACATCAACACCTAAACTTGTAATGTATTTAGGAATTAAAGTTGTTGGGCCGCAAACTTTTACTTCTGCTCCCTGTAACTTGAGTGCAAAAATATTAGATAGCGCTACTCTAGAGTGTAAAATATCTCCAACTATTACAATTTTTTTCCCTTTAATAGTTCCTAGTTTTTCTTTTATGGAATAGCTGTCTAGCAACGCCTGAGTAGGGTGTTCATGTGTTCCGTCACCTGCATTAATTATTTTTGCATCAACATGCTTCGATAGAAAAACTCCAGCCCCAACGTTTGGGTGCCTCATAACAATAATATCAACTTTCATGGCTAATATGTTGTTTACGGTATCTATTAATGTTTCTCCTTTTCTTACTGAAGATTGACTTGAAGAGAAATTAATTACATCAGCTGAGAGTCTTTTTTCAGCTAACTCAAATGACAATTTCGTTCTAGTACTATTTTCAAAAAATAAGTTTGCTACTGTTATATCCCTTAAAGAAGGAACTTTTTTAATAGGTCTATTAATTACTTCTTTAAAATGATTAGCAGTTTCAAAAACAAGGTCGATATCATTTTTGTTTAGGTATTTAATTCCCAATAAATGTTCTACACTTAACTGCTTCATAATTATTTATTATCTATATAAATTGCATCTTTAGAATGTAACTCTTTCCAATTCACAATCACTTTTTCTTCGTTAATTGCATCAACTTGCCTTCCTTTATAATTAGGCTGAATAGGTAAATGTCTGCTAAAGCGTCGATCTATTAAAACCAGTAGCTCAATGTTTTCAGGTCTACCATAAGATTGAATTGCTGTTAATGCAGCTCTTACACTTCTTCCAGAGAATAAAACATCATCTATTAAAACAACATTTTTATTTTCAATTAAAAAGTCTATTTGTGTATTAGTGGCCTCTAAAGGTTCATCTCTTCTTCTAAAGTCATCTCTATAAAAAGTAATGTCTAAAAGACCTAGGTGTATATTTTTTATTTTGTAATCGTTCGATAAAATATTTTTCAATCTTTTAGCTAAAAAGCTTCCTCTAGGTTGTAAGCCTATAAGTACCGTATTTGAAAAATCATTATGATTTTCGATTAACTGACATGCTAATCGGTGAAGAATTATTTCAATTTCTTTTGAGTTTAGTAAAACTTTTTTGCTCATGAGAAATATATCAATTTGGTTTAAATACCAAAGTTTTGTAAAAATACCACAAAAAAAAGGGATGCACAAAATTTATGGCTCCAAATCAAATTTCATCAACTGCTAGGATTGTTAATTAAATTGTTGAAAACAAAAGTTAAATTTTAAGCAGGAACCTAGAAGGAGTAGTAAATTTATTATATAATTCAAATCATAAATGCCCATGTCATTGTCTAAGTTTGAATCAATGCTAAAAACAAATAGTATTTATTTTTTTGATTTGGTAGAGTTTGAGGAAATTATTGTTCACTACCTTGATACTGGAAAGCATTCTCTTGCAAAAAAAGCGGTAAAACTTGGCCTAGAACAACATCCAACATCTGTTGATCTAAAACTATTAGAAGTTGAAATCTTAATATTTGATAATAAATTAGAAAAAGCATCTCAAAAATTGAGAAGGATTGAGTTGTTAGCTCCCAATAATGACGAGGTTTTTATTCAGAAAGCAACCATTTTCTCTAAAAATGGAAATCATGAAGAAGCGATTAAAAATTTAAAAACTGCTCTGGTTCATGCAGATGATAAAGCAGATATATGGTCTTTGATGGGTATGGAATATCTTTATCTGGACGATTTTGAAAAGGCACGACAAAGCTTTGCCAAATGTATAGAGGTAGATTATGAAGATTATTCTTCTCTATATAACGTTGTTTACTGCTTTGATATGGAGAAGAATCATGAAAAGGCAATTATTTTTCTAAATGCTTATTTAGATAGGAACCCCTATAGTGAAGTTGCTTGGCATCAATTAGGTCGTCAATATTTTGTACTGAAAAGGTATAAAGAGGCTCTAACTTGTTTTGATTATGCTGTTTTAATTGACGAATCATTTATTGGTGGATACTTAGAGAAAGCAAAAACATACGAACAACTTGGAGAGTTTGAAGATGCCATTAAAAATTATATGCTAACACTAGAATTAGATGATCCAACTGCTTTTGCATATGTTAGAATTGGAGAGTGTTATCAAAAATTAGGGAAGCTAGATTCAGCAATACGCTTTTATAAAAAATCAGTTCATGAAGATCCTTATTTAGATAAAGGGTGGGTTTTGTTAACCGAGGCCTACTATGAGCAAAAAGATTATCAAAAGGCGTTATATTATATATCTAAAGCTTTGAAAATTGATGACTCTAATGCATTTTATTGGAGAAAATATTCAGATATAAACATCAAGTTAAATTGTTTTGAAGAAGGTGTTAAAGGACTTGAAAGATGTATTGAACTCAATGATTTTTCTATAGAAATATACCTTGCGTTATCAGATGTATTTTTATATATAGGAGATTTTAATGATGCTATCAAAGTACTTGTCTCTGCTCAAAAAATACATAAAAAATTTGCTGAAATTGAATTTAGACTATCAGGTTTATTTTTTATTCTTAACAAGGAAAATTATGGATTTACTCATCTAATTAACGGATTGAAAATAGACTACGGTCAACATTCCATCATGCAGGAACTTTTCCCAATTGTATCTGCAAATTTAAAAGTTCAAGAATTGCTTCTTAATTATAAAAAAGCGATGGAATAAAATTAGTGAAATACCTTATTTAAATTATCAAATAAAAAAAATCGAAAAATAGTTTCGGTTTTTTTTATTTGTAAGTATTATTTCTGTTTTTCGCTTATATTCGTAATAATTAACAAAATTAAGTATGAAAAGATCTTTTAAAGAGTATGTGATTATTTCCCTTAAAGGAATGTCAATGGGAGCTGCTGATGTTGTTCCTGGAGTTTCTGGAGGAACTATTGCTTTTATATCTGGAATTTATGAAGAACTATTAAACTCTATTAGTAGTTTTAATTTTGGATTAATAAATACTCTTAGAAAAGAAGGAATTAAAAAAGTTTGGGAAAAAATAAATGGTAGTTTTTTAACAGCTCTATTTGTAGGTATTTTTATAAGTATAATTTCCTTAGCGAAGTTAATTGAAAATATATTAGAAAGTCATCCAATATTAATCTGGTCATTTTTCTTTGGATTGGTATTTGCTAGTATTATTTATATAGGTAAACAAATTACAAAATGGAGTTTAGGAAGTGTAATATTTTTAATACTAGGGGTTATTTTGGCGTATTATATAACCACTTTAAATCCAATGGTATCAGAAAACTCATCTGCTTGGTTCTTATTTATAGCAGGAATGATTGCTATTTGTGCAATGATTTTACCGGGAATCTCAGGATCTTTTATTTTAGTTCTTTTAGGTGCTTATAAACCTGTTTTAAATGCACTTAATACTAGAGATATTTCAAGTATTATTATATTTATGTTCGGAGCAGTTGTAGGATTATTAACCTTTTCTAGAATTTTAAAATGGCTTTTTTACAAACATAAAAATCTAACCTTAGCAACTTTAACAGGATTTATAACAGGTTCTTTAAATAAAATTTGGCCATGGAAAGAAACTATTTCATGGAGAACTAATTCTAAAGGGGTAGAGGTTCCATTGAATCAGACAAGTATATCACCATTTTCATTTGAAGGCGATTCTCAATTAATGATGGCTTTACTATTAACAATAGTTGGTTTTGGGCTCATCTTACTATTAGAAAAATTAGCGGTCAAAAAAGACTAATGCAAAAAGAAAGAACATACATAGAAAAATTTAACCTTTTTTTAAAAGGATTAATTATGGGGGCAGCTAACAAGGTTCCGGGTGTTTCTGGTGGTACTGTTTCTTTTGTATTGGGTTTTTATGAAGAATTAATTTACTCTTTTCAGAAAATAAACTTGAAAGCCCTCAAGTTACTTATCAACGGTAGATTTAAAAGTTTCTTTATTTATACAAATTCACAATTTATTTTAATTGTCCTCTCTGGAAGTGTTTTTAGTTATTTTAGTGTTTCACTGGTATTAGATTTTTTTTTAAAAAACTATGAGTTATATGTTTGGAGTTGGTTTTTTGGGATGATTATTGGATCAATATATTACATAGGAAAAAGTTTTAGTGACTGGAATTTTAAAAATTGTAGCTTTATGGTTTTTGGAGTAGCTTTGGGGCTGGGAATAAGTTTTCTAACACCAGCAGGTGAAAATAACAACCTTTGGTTTGTCTTTCTATGTGGAATTATTGGTGTTTCTGGTATGACTTTACCCGGACTTTCAGGCTCATTTATTTTAATTTTATTAGGAAATTACGTCCTCCTATTAGTAGATTCTGTGAATGTTTTATTTGGAGTTTTAAAAGATATACTTACATGGAATTTTGATTTTTTACAGGATTCAATTAAAATAAGTTATTTGAAAATTATTGCGGTTTTTACTGCAGGTTCTCTATTTGGTTTGATTTCACTTTCACATGTTTTAGTTTATGTTCTAAAAAGATGGCATCAAATAGTAACTTCAGTAATTATTGGTTTTATAACAGGATCTCTAGGAATTGTTTGGCCTTGGAAGGATAAAGTTTTTAAACAATTAAATAGTCAAACTTTAGTAGATCAAAAAGGAAATCAAGTAATTGAAAATTACGAACGATTTTTACCAAATATTTCCGAATCTACAACTTGGATAGCTATAATTTATATAGTTTTGGGAGTAAGCTTAATATTAGCGATAGATTTTTATGGTAGCACAAGAAAAATTAGATAAAGTACTATTTGGGTTGGTTGGAAAGAATATATCATATTCTTTTTCTAAAGCATATTTTTCAGATAAGTTTATCGACTTTGAATTATCAAATCATGAATATTTAAACTTTGATATAGAAAATATTGAAGATTTTTATAAAATAATTCTTGAATTTAAAACTTCTCTTAAAGGTTTAAATATCACTATTCCTTACAAACAATCTATTTTCAAATACTTAGATAGCATTGACTACATAGCGAAAGAAATAGGCGCGGTAAATACTGTTAAATTCACAAAAAAAGGAAATTTAGTAGGCTATAATTCAGATGTTGTTGGTTTTGAAAAATCTATAAAACCACTTTTAAAACCTCATCATATAAAAGCATTAATTCTAGGTACTGGTGGTGCTTCTAAAGCTGTGTCTTATGTGTTTAATAGTCTAGGTATCAACTACCTAAATGTATCTAGAGATCCTAGTAAAAAGAAAGAGATTTCATATTCAGAGATTAATAAAGAACTGTTAGAAGAATATACAATTATTATTAACACCTCTCCTTTGGGTACTTATCCAAACACAGATCAAAAACCATCCATACCTTATCGTTATCTATCAAAGAAACACCTGCTGTATGATCTTATATACAATCCACCAGAAACTGCTTTTTTAATTGAAGGAAAGAAGCAAGGAGCTCAGATAAAAAACGGATTTGAAATGTTAGAACTACAAGCAGAAGAATCTTGGAGAATCTGGAACAAATAGTTTTTGAAACATTCTAATAATCTTTTGTTGTTTTGTAGGACATCGTTATCTTTATACTCGATATTATAGGAACCTTAAACATTGTAGATATGTCAGACCCAAAAGAAGATAAAATAAAAGCTCAAGAAGTAAGCTCGTCTAAAAAGAAAATTTCTAAAGTTAAAAAAGAAAAAGAAGTTGCTTCTATTGATGATAATGAAAACTTAGATACTCAAAAGGATGAGGTGATAAGTGAAGTGATAGAAGTTACTGATACTAACAAAGTATTAGAAGTTACTGACTCTCTTGTGCCAAAAGCTACAGATCTAATTGAGGAAATTTCAGAAGATAACGATTCTTCTGAAGCTATAGTTGAAG
>CEST01072480.1_pt1 | contig 67344 bp, 61 predicted proteins | sample 326921 | NCBI WGS metagenome assembly CEST01 (sample SAMEA2621509, study PRJEB7988) | marine metagenome | biome: marine biome (ENVO:00000447); feature: surface water layer (ENVO:00002042); material: "saline water (ENVO:00002010), including plankton (ENVO:xxxxxxxx)" | depth 5 m
AGCCGTATTAATGACATCAAAAGTAGGTGTTATTTGAAACTCAAAGATACTTTGGATAAAGGTATCATCAAAGTCTACCTGCGTGTATTGGTTATTACAACAAGAGTGTATGTCGTCTTCATTGTCCTGATCACAAACATCCACTTGCATAACCATACCGCAAGACAACTTTTCATGACCCAAGGTAACTTTAGCCATCATTTCATACTCACCACAAAAATGTTGGGCGTACGCTATGCCGGTGTTACTAACAAGCAACAAAAGTGTTAATAGTATTGAAATAATTTGTTTCACAATTACAAAATTACATTAATATTGAAACAGTTGTACTAAAATCTAGTTAATTTCTTTATCGACTCTACCACACTTGAGCATTTTACTACCAAAATATGGGTTTCTAATTTCTTTAGAATTACTTAACCAGTAGGCGCCTGTATTGTTAAAAGCCATAGGGCAATACTGCTTAAAAAAAGAACCTTTGGCTACACTATTTTCTAGTAGTTTCTCCACAATAGCAGTAACTATTACAAATTTTTCACGCTGCTCCTGGATGTCACTTGAAATTGAAATCTGCTCTAAAACAGTAATTGTAGATTCTTGGCTATCTATTGAAGTGATAACATCCTTAAGCATTAAAGAGGCCTTAGCAGCAAGAACAGCATCAGTATTTACTAAAGAGTTTTTTAATTTTATGTAGTAATGAAAAACCTTAAGAGCTCCTTTTGTTTTAAAACTCACTTCTTCAATCTCACCTAGATCAATTAGTTGACTTACAACTGGAGCAATTTTTATTTCCGGCTGTTCAGATTTAGTTTCATTTTTACAAGAGAAAAGAAAAATTGACATCCCTAAAAGTAAAGAATATGGTACGTGTTTCATGTGTGTTAAATTAGAATACAAAGGTACAAAAACCATTCATTTAATATACTAAAAGAGCTACATTCCAGTGCGTATTGCCTCTACCGGATCTAATCTTGAAGCCGCTATTGCAGGAAGTATTCCAGAAATCAAACCAATAGCTGCAGAAACACTTGTTCCAATAGCGATATTGGCTGTAGAGAGCACAAACTCAAAATCTCCCGCTACATTGGACGCTATTATAGACACAATATAAACAAATACAAGTCCTATAATTCCTCCTATAAGAGCAAGAATAACAGCCTCAAATAAGAATTGAAATAATATAAACTTATTTTTTGCACCTAATGATTTTTGAATTCCTATTAAATTTGTACGCTCTTTTACACTTACAAACATTATGTTGGCAATTCCAAAACCACCTACCAACAAAGAAAAGAAACTAATAAAAAGGCCCACAAGGTTTAGGGTTCCTGTAATTTCATCAATAACGTCTGAAAAACCTTGTAATTGGTTTACAAAAAAAGTGTCTACCTCACCTGTTTTTATACCTCGTTTAACACGCAATCGTTGTCTTAATTGGGAGACAAACTCATCATTATCGATCCCTTTTCCTGGCTTAATAACAATAAAAGGAATCAAAGATTTATTATTATCACCATAGATTCTTCTTACTACGTTAGAGGGTATAAATATGGAAGTGTCCTTAGACCCTCCAAAAAGAGAACTACCCTCTTTCTCTAATACACCTATGACCACAAACTTTCTGCCATATAAGCGTATTTTTTTTCCTAGGGCATAGCTGGCATTATCAAACAATGAAGCTGCAATTTCATCACCCAATACAACCACAGGAGTACCACTATTAGACTCAGATTCATTAAAAAACCTCCCGTGCGCAAGTTGTAATGACTCAATATCATAATACCCTTCGGTACAAGCGGCAACATCAACATTGCTTACTGTCTTGTCTTCATATTTTACTGTTTCTCTTCCAACATTCAAGGTGTAAGAAGCCGCTTTTATATTTGGAACTGCATCTTTTAAATATTTGTATTCTTCAAAACTTGCATTTGGAAACTGTTCACGTTTCCATCGAGGCACATCTGTAGGACCAAAAGAAAATCTACCTAAAAAAATTGTACTGTTATCCAAAGAACTAATACTCCCTTCTATTTCATTTTTAAGAGAGTCTACTGCTGCCAAAACAGCAATAATTGAAAAAATACCAATAGTAACACCTAATAAAGAAAGAAACGTCCTCAATTTATTATTGACCAGTGCACTTATAGCAAAATTGAAGCTTTCTTTGAGTACCCTAAGATAAATTAACATAATTGCTTTTTTGGTTTGGCATTAAACTGCTGTATAAACATGAAAATCATGCTATTTCAGCAAAACAAATCCCTGTAAAAACCTTTAAATATTTAATTTTATAAAGTTATGAAATGCCTATTAACAAATCAAAAATAACCCGAACATACTAAACAAAGGCATGTTGGCTTCTTTTAACAATAAAATAGTTAGATCCAGACAAAAAGTAAGTCGCACCCTGTGTAAATATGTTACAAATAATAGCGGTTATTATGTATTTTTACTCCTTTCAAATTCATCCACACACACTACACAAAAACGACTACACTCATGAGTGATATCAAAAAAATATCTTCGGCTTTAATATCTGTATTTCACAAAGATGGATTGGCTCCTATTGTTCAAAAACTCAATGACCTTGGCGTCACTATATACTCTACAGGAGGGACCCAAAAGTTTATAAATGACTTAGGTATAGACGTTGTCCCTGTAGAGGATGTTACAGACTACCCATCTATTTTAGGTGGCCGCGTAAAAACATTACACCCTAAGGTGTTTGGAGGCATCCTAAACAGACAAGATCACGAGGGGGATAAACAGCAAATGGAACAATACAACATACCTCAACTAGACGTTGTAATTGTAGATTTATATCCTTTTGAAAAAACAGTGTCAAGTGGCGCTCCAGAAAAAGATATTATAGAAAAAATTGATATTGGTGGTATTTCTTTAATTCGTGCTGCAGCCAAAAACTTTAAAGACACCATCTGCGTATCTTCTATGGAAGATTACAGTGCGTTTTTAGAGGTGATTTCTGAAAATAATGGCGCTGTAGATATTGCTGCACGCAGACACTTTGCTGCCAAAGCATTTAATGTTTCCTCCAACTACGATACTGCTATTTTTAATTATTTTAATGCAAATGACCAGATTGTTGCACTTAAGGTTTCTGAAACAAGAGGAAGCGAGTTGCGGTACGGAGAAAACCCACATCAAAAAGGGTTCTTCTTTGGAGATTTTGATGCTATGTTTGATAAACTCCATGGAAAAGAATTAAGTTACAATAACCTACTTGATGTAGATGCGGCTGTAAACTTAATGAACGAATTTACAGGAGAGCAACCAACCTTTGCAATTTTAAAACACAATAATGCTTGTGGATTCTCACAAAGAGATACTGTTCATCAAGCATATATAGATGCCTTGGCTGGAGATCCTGTTTCTGCATTTGGGGGTGTTTTAATTTGTAACACAGAAATTGATGCGGCCACTGCAAATGAGATTCACAGCTTATTTTGCGAGGTAGTTATTGCTCCTTGTTTTGCTAAGGACGCTCTTGAAATTCTAAAGGGTAAGAAAAATAGAATTTTATTGACTCAAAAAGAGATCGCACTCTCAAAAAACACTGTAAGAACTTGTTTAAATGGCGCCTTGGTTCAAGAAAGAAATACGATTACAGATACCGCTCAAGGATTAACAAACGCAACCAAAAACGCACCTACATCTCAAGAAATAAAAGATTTACTATTTGCTTCCAAAATTTGTAAGCATACAAAATCGAATACTATCGTTTTGGCTAAAAATGGCCAGCTATGTGCCAGTGGTACTGGACAAACCTCTCGTGTTGATGCCCTAAACCAAGCTATCATAAAAGCTAAAAACTTTAATTTTGACCTTCAAGGAGCTGTAATGGCCAGCGATGCTTTCTTTCCTTTTCCAGATTGTGTAGAAATTGCAAAAAAGGCAGGTATTACCTCGGTAATTCAACCAGGAGGCTCTATAAAAGATCAATTAAGTATTGATTATTGTAACCAGAATAATGTTTCTATGGTATTTACAGGAACACGTCATTTTAAGCATTAAATTTTAGTACATTTGTGTAACAGCCTACACGATTTTTGTATAATTAAAACACCACAATAGCTCACATGGGATTTTTTGATTTCCTTACCGAAGAAATTGCCATAGACTTAGGTACGGCAAACACCCTTATTATTCACAATGACAAAGTTGTCGTAGATGCCCCATCGATTGTTGCACGTGATCGTACGACTGGTAAAATTATTGCGGTTGGAAGAGAAGCTGCGTTGATGCAGGGAAAAACCCATGAAAATATCAAAACAATTAGACCTCTTAAAGATGGGGTTATTGCAGATTTTGATGCCAGTGAGCAGATGATAAATATTTTCATTAAAGACATTCCTGCACTAAAGAAAAAGTGGATTACTCCTTCATTACGTATGGTTATTTGTATTCCTAGCGGCATTACCGAAGTAGAAATGCGTGCGGTAAAAGAAAGCGCAGAACGTGTCAACGGTAAAGAAGTATACTTAATTCATGAACCAATGGCTGCAGCTATAGGTATTGGAGTTGACATTATGCAACCAAAAGGAAATATGGTGGTAGACATAGGAGGGGGTACAACAGAAATTGCAGTAATAGCCTTAGGAGGTATTGTTTGTGATAAGTCTGTCAAAGTTGCTGGAGATGTTTTCACCAATGATATTGTGTATTACATGCGTACGCAACACAACCTATATGTTGGAGATAGAACAGCAGAAAAAATTAAAATACAAATTGGTGCTGCCACCGAAGACTTAGAACTTCCTCCAGAGGAAATGGCAGTTCAAGGTCGTGACTTGTTAACGGGTAAACCAAAACAAGTAATGACTGGATATCGTGAAATCGCCAAAGCACTAGATAAATCTATTTTACGTATTGAAGATGCCGTGATGGAAACACTATCACAGACACCGCCAGAATTGGCTGCAGATATTTACAACACAGGTATTTATCTTGCCGGTGGAGGGTCAATGTTAAGAGGTCTTGACAAGCGTTTGTCTCAAAAAACAGATTTACCAGTATACATTGCTGAAGACCCACTAAGAGCCGTAGTTCGTGGAACGGGAATTACCTTAAAAAACCTCACAAAATACAAGAGTGTTTTAATCGGTAAAAATTAAACGGTTCTAAAAATTAAGTCAAACACAATTTTTTGGTTTCTTATGGGTACTGTTTATTGGTGATAAATTTTATTAAAAATAGTACCTCTTGATACATTAGATTCATGCAACAAATTATTTATTTCTTTATAAAGAACAAAAATTTTCTGTTGTTTGCTTTGCTATTTATAATATCCTTACTATTTACGATACAGTCTCATTCATACCATAACAGCAAATTTGTAAGTTCTACTAATTTTTTTAGCGGGAAGGTATACACCGTAAAATCAAATATTACTGGGTATTTCGATCTTAAAAAACAGAACGAACTTCTTTTGGAAGAAAATAGTAGGCTCTTAATGTTGAGCTCTCGAGCAGATGTCTCTCAAGAACCCACGCCACTAGATAGTACTTTATCAAAAAACTTTGAATTTACTGGAGCTCGGGTGATTAACAATGTATACGCAAAAACCAACAATTATATCACTATAGACAAAGGCAGCATTGATAGTTTAGAGATCGACATGGGTGTTATCACCTCAAAAGGACTCGTAGGTATGATTAACAGAGTAAGTGCTAAATATGGCAGGATACAATCTATTTTAAACACTAACAGCCAAATTAATGCCCAACTCAAAAAGTCTAAGCATTTTGGGTTTTTAACTTGGAACACGAAAAATTCAAATATTGTTCAACTCACCGAAATTCCAAAACTAGCGCCAATTACAATAGGAGACACGATTATTACTGGAGGTAATTCTTCAATTTTCCCCAAAGGAATCTTAATTGGGCAGATTGCAGACTACACCATAGAAGATAATGACAGCTACACTATCGATGTGGTGTTATTTAATGACATGACCAATCTTAGTCATGTGTACATCATTAAAAACAAAAATAAAAAAGAGATTATTCAACTCCAATCAACACAAGATGCAGAATAATCAAATCACTATTAATATTGCGCGCTTTATTGGCCTATTACTCTTACAGGTAATTGTCTTAAACCACATCAATTTTTTAGGGTACATCAACCCATATGCATACCTCATTTTTATTTTACTATTCCCCTTTGACGCAAGTAAAACACTTTTGATATTTTTTAGTTTCTTATTAGGGCTTAGTATAGACTTTTTTGCAGATTCTGGAGGAGTTCATGCAGCAGCAAGTGTTTTTGTTGGTTTTTTACGTCCTGTTTTATTAAAGTTTTCTTTTGGGGTAAGTTATGAGTACAATGCCGTAAAATTAAACAAGGTGACTTTCAAAGAACGCTTTTTATATATTACGCTTATGGTCTTTATACATCACTTTGTTTTGTTTTCATTAGAAATATTTAGCGCATCACATCTACTTCTTATCTTAAAATCTACCTTATTTTCTGGCCTGTTTAGCGTGCTACTTATTCTATGTGCACTATTTTTGTTTACGACCAAAGAAACCTAAAGGAAGGTTTATTTTAAGGATACTACTGAAATATTAAATGAGAAAATTTTTATTGCTTTTAATTGTACTTGTTACGGGTCTTGTATTTACGGGAAGGTTATTTTATTTGCAAATTTATGATACTTCATTTGCGAAACTCTCTGAAAACAATGCTGTAAAAACAGAATATGATTTTCCGCAGCGAGGCTACATCTTTGACAGAAACGGAAGTCTATTGGTTCAAAACCAACCATCTTATGATGTAATGGTAATCCCAAGGGAAGTAAAAGAGTTTGACACCCTAGCATTTTGTGATCTACTTAAGATCTCGAAAGAAACACTCCTTAAAAAACTTCGCGTTGCTAGACACTATTCTCCTAGGCTGGCTTCTCCAATTATCCCTCAGCTCACCAAAGAAGAATATGCAACCCTTTCTGAAAAAATCCATAAGTATGGCGGATTCTTTATTCAAAAAAGATCATTGCGTGATTATGAAGTATCTCACTCTGCAAACGTATTAGGCTATATTAGAGAAGTGGACCAAAATATTATTGATAGAAACCCAGCCTATGAGATGGGAGAAATTATTGGTATGACAGGGATTGAAAAACAATATGAACAAACCCTAAGAGGTACAAAAGGAGTAAAATACATTCAAAAAGATAGATTTAACAGAGAAATAGGTCAATATAAAGATGGGGTTTTTGACACCCTCCCAGCCCGCGGTAAAGACATTACGCTCACTATCGATGCTGTGCTACAGGCCTATGGAGAAAAACTTTTCTCTAATAAACGAGGTGGTATTGTTGCACTAGAGCCAAAAACAGGTGAGATTTTATCTCTAGTAACAGCGCCCTATTTCGACCCAAGTTTATTGGTTGGTAGAGAACGGTCTAAAAACTTTACTAAGCTTTATTATGACACTATAGCCATCCCTCTTTTTGACAGAGGTCTTAAGGCAGAATACCCGCCAGGATCGCCTTTTAAGACACTCACAGCACTCATTGCTATGCAGGAAAACGTAGTAAGCCTTTCTGAAAGAATTGAATGCCGAGGAGGGTATTATTACGGCAAAAGGGGTCGTAAACTTGGTTGCCATGAACACAAAAGTCCACTAAATTTGCAAGGAGGTATTGCCAAATCTTGTAATACTTATTTCTGTACCGTATACAAACGTGTTATTGAAAAATACAACAGTCCACAAGAAGGAATTGACAATTGGAGAAATCACTTACTGAGTTTTGGTTTAGGAAATTACTTAGGGTATGACCTACCTGTGGGTAGCAGAGGTAAAATACCAAGTTCCAAAACTTACAATGCAAAGTACCCAAACAATAATTGGTACGCAACAGCTACTATATCCAACGCAATTGGTCAAGGAGAAGTTTTATTAACACCAATACAAATGGCAAACTTCACGGCTGCAATTGCCAATAGAGGGTGGTGGGTTCGCCCTCATATTATAAAAAACATACAAGGAAAAGACACCATTGATAGCGCCTTTGGAATTAAAAACAAAACAACCATCGACTCCAAGTATTTTAAGCCTATTGTAGAAGGAATGCATGATGTATACAGAGATGGTACCGCTACGTTTTTACAAATTCCTGATATAGAAATTTGTGGAAAAACGGGAACTGCAGAAAATTTTAAAAAAATAAATGGCACGGTAAAACAACTTACCGATCACTCTGTGTTTATCGCTTTTGCACCCAAGGATGACCCAAAAATAGCCATTGCTGTTTTTGTTGAAAATGGATATTGGGGAGCACGTTGGGCAGGAAGAATTGCTAGCCTAATGATTGAAAAGTACATTAAAGGAGAAATAACAAGAACAGACATGGAAGCCTATGTCTTAAATGGAAGTTTAGAAGAAGAATACGCCAAGCCCTATGCTGGAAAGCCATTTAAAATCAATCAATAATGGCAACTATAAAAAAAATATTAAAATTTGATTGGATTACCATGCTATTGTTCTTACTACTTGTAGCTATTGGGTGGGCAAATATTTACTCTGCATCTTATACAGAAGATAGCATGCATTTTTTTGACTTTAATCAAATTTATACAAAGCAGCTGCTTTGGATTTGCCTAAGCTTTGTACTCATTGTATTTATTTTAGCTCTAGACACCAAGTTTTATGAACGGTTTTCAAGTATTATCTATTTGGTTTCTTTGGTCAGCTTATTGGGCCTATTTGTGTTTGGTAATAATGTAAATGGAGCAACATCTTGGTATGCCATTGGACCTGCAAGCATACAGCCTAGTGAGTTTGCTAAAGCTGCCACTGCACTAGCATTGGCAAAATATGTAAGCGACATACAAACCAATATGAATGCTCTTAGGGATCAGCTAAAAGCATTTCTAATTTTAGCCCTACCCGCCTTGATTATTATTCCGCAGCCTGATCCAGGAAGCGCCTTGATTTATGTTGCCTTTATTTTTCCGTTGTATCGTGAAGGCTTACATTTTGTATACTTACTACTAGGTTTTTTTGCTGCAGCTTTGTTTGTTGGAACCCTTGTACTTGGAGCTCCATGGATTGCACTCTTAGTAGCGCTAACTGCAATAGGGATTTTCTTAAAAAACAAAAAACAAAAAAACAAGCCTTCTATTTTAAAGTATACTACCATTGCAATGGCCTGTATCGGTTTTGCATTTTCGGTGAGCTATATATTTAACAATGTTTTTGAGCAACGCCATAGAGATCGTTTTAATATTGTATTAGGTAAAGAAGTAGACACAAAAGGAATAGGGTACAACACCAATCAAAGTGAAATCGCTATTGGAAGTGGTGGCTGGTTTGGCAAAGGGTGGACAGAAGGAACACAAACCAAAGGTGACTTTGTACCAGAACAACACACCGATTATATTTTTAGCACCGTTGGAGAAGAGTGGGGGTTTGTAGGCAGCTTAGGAGTTGTAATTTTATTTGTATTTTTAATAATACGAATTTTAATTCTTGCCGAACAGCAAAAAAGCAAATTTGCACGCATCTATGGGTATAGTGTAGCTGCTATTATTTTCTTTCACTTTTTTATAAATGTAGGAATGGTTACAGGCTTGTTCCCTACCGTTGGTATACCGCTCCCCTTTTTTAGTTATGGAGGGTCAGGCCTCTGGGGGTTCACCATTTTACTCTTTATTTTTATAAGGCTTGATGCTTCAAACCACTACTACACATAACTATTGTGCAGCAATGAGTGTTTTTCTTAGGGCAAGCACCTATAAAACTATTAACTCTTTACGTCTAAGGCATCCCGCAAGGCATTACCCACTAACATAAATGCGGTAACCAGACTCATAATAGCAAGCCCCGGAATAATAGCTAAATAAGGCTTCCCTAAAACAATATAACTGTAATGATCTTTTATGATGCCTCCCCAACTAGGCATTGGAGGTTGTGCTCCAATACCTAAAAAACTGAGTCCACTTTCTATAAGAATTGCTCCTGCAAAATTAGCAGCACTAATGATAATAACAGGCGCCATTATATTAGGAAGTATGTGTTTGGTGATGATTCTATAATCTGTAAACCCTAATGCGCTGGCAGCGGTTACATACTGCATCTGTTTTACACTCAACACCTGCCCCCGCACTACCCTGGCAACCTCAACCCACATAGTGAGACCTACGGCAATAAAAACTTGCCAAAAACCCTTTCCTAACGCCAAGGTGATGGCAATTACTAAAAGCAAGGTGGGGATTGACCAGGTTACATTAATAACCCACATGATAATAGCGTCTACTTTTCCACCAAAATATCCTGCAATAGCTCCCAAAGAAACACCAATAACTAGCGATATAAAAACTGCAACAAAGCCAATGGCAAGCGATATTCGAATTCCAATAAGCATTCTACTTAATAAATCTCGGCCATATTTATCGGTGCCTAGCAAAAAGGTTTGTTCTGAAATATATCGACGTTCTATTTCGGTAGGGGTAGCAATATTTGGAAACTGAGACATCAAAAAATCTTTTGTAAGTCCAGATCCATCTTCGGTATACTCAGAAACAGATACGCCTGTTTTTGTAATATTATAACTGCTGACAGGAATCTCTGTGTTAGCGTTCTTATTTCCAAAGAAAAAAGTATAGAACCCACTTTGTTGGACCACTGCAACGGGAAGAATAAGCATCTTTACCTTAAAACCTGGCTGTTTGGAGTGAATTGATAAATGCATTTGGTTTGCATTTTCACTATTATCTGGCGCTATAGCATAGGCAAAAGCGGCAACAAGCACTGCTAAGGTTAAAAAAACAACACTGGCCATTCCCCAAAAGTTTTTGCAAAACTTTTGAAAGGCTAGTTGTGATAATGATGTTGCTTTTTTCACATCGTAAATGTAGCAAAACTTAGGCACTTCTTTGGTAGAAAAAAACCTGCTATGATGGTATACTCATAGCAGGTTTTAATAGTTTGAATGCCTCTTTAATTTTTAATACTTGTTGGGTACCCATTTTTAATGTTAGCCAACTCTAGGGCTTCTAAAACATTTACAGCTTCTTCTACATAGACATCTTTTGTAAGGCTCTTATGCCATCTTTTACGCTTCTCACTTAGGGTTGTGTCTTTTAGCATCAAGGCTAATTCATCGGGCAGGGACCTGTAACTTAATTTATTATCATAGTTGTCCATGGCGTCAAACTTCTTGATGTCTTCCTTATTTTTGTTGATTTCTGCTCTGTATTTTGTTAAATTGAGTGTTATATCCTTTTGGTCACGACGCTTCTTGATATACTTTGCGTTTTCTTCAATGAGTTTTAGTTGATTGTTTAAAGCAATACGCTGCTTACTTTTTTCAATAGTAGCTTCATAATCCATATAACCTTCCCAAACCTCATAGCTTGCTGGCGTTATTTTATCATACGGTAAGGGGTTGTCATAATCACGCTCTCCTATATCAAAATAACTATACCGATCTGGCATAACAACATCACTTTTAACACCCTCTAATTGAGTAGAACCTCCATTAACTCTATAAAATTTCTGCGTTGTTAGCTTTAAAGCGCCCATGTCTCCTTGGTCATTTTTTCTTAGCCATTGATTTAAATCTACAACATTTTGAACGGTTCCTTTACCATAGGTTTGAGTGCTTCCAATAATGATAGCTCTTTTATAATCTTGCATAGCGGCTGCTAATATTTCAGAAGCTGAAGCAGAAAGCTCATTAACTAAAATTACAAATGGCCCATCCCACGCTATTGCTTGATCTTTATCTTCTAATACTTCTTTTGCGCCTCCACTACTTGCTACTTGAACTACGGGACCCTCTTTAATAAACAGTCCTGCAATATCTACTGCAGTTCTAAGGGATCCGCCCCCATTATTTCGCAAATCTAACACCAAGCCTTCAACACCTTCTTTTTTAAGACTATTAATTTCTTTTTCGATATCTGTGGCGGCATTACGCTCTTTGTAGTTTTGCATATTAAAATAAAAAGCAGGTAAATTAATTAAACCATAGGTATTTCCTGCTTTATCTATAATGGTAGATTTTGCATAGGTTTCTTCCAATTCAACCACATCCCGTTTAATCGTTTCTTCACGTATAGATCCATCAACACCTTTTACCGTAAGAATTACTTTTGATCCTTTAGGGCCTTTGATAAGCTTTACAGCATCATCAATTCTCATCCCAACTATACTTACAGATTCAAGTTCATCCTCTTGCCTTACTTTTAATAGAACATCTCCTACCTCAATGTGCTCTCCACGCCATGCAGGTCCACCACTAATAACCTCCATAACATTGATATAATCTTTCTTTTTCTGCAAGCGTGCACCAACACCTTCGAGTTTACCAGACATACGCTGGTCAAAACGATCTCTATCTGGTGGCGCCATATAATTTGTGTGAGGATCAAACTGCTCCACGATGGTGGTTAAAAAAATAGCAAAATAATCTTTGCGCTCTAAGTCATCGGTAAAGTCATAATATTCTTCTAGACTTGTTTGTGTTGAAACTCTAGATTTTTCTTCTAGTTGTGTTTCTGTCAAATCTTCATTTCCCGTTGGGATATACTCTTCTCCATCTTTAATTGCCGTTGCTTTTCTTTTTGCTATGGACCCTTTTTCTTCTATTAAGTCATAGAAATTAGAAATGGTAGAAAATTTTAGTTGCTTTCTCCAACGTGCCTGTAACTCCTCTTTAGTTTTTGCATACAAAGAGACATCATAATCTACGTTAATGGTCTCATCTGTGACGTAATTAAATGGCATCTCTAATGCATCTTTATACATCCCCTTCGACTCCTCCATACGCAGCATTAAACGCTCGTAAACAAAGTTGAAAAAAATCACTTCTTTTAATTTTATTTGATCGTCAATTTCTGTTTTATAAATCTCAAAGGATTCAATATCACTTTGCAAGAAATAGCGTTTAATAGGATCTACACCTTCAATAAAGGTATCGTACACTGCTATAGAAAAAGCATCATCTAATGCTGCAGCATCATAGTGCCATTTATCAAGAACATAGGTTATTAAATCTATTAATAATTTGTCTTTCTCAGGGTCTTCAAAACTTTTAGTTGTAAAGCTGCATGATGCTGCTGCTACAAAAACAGCCAACAAGAGTACTTTAAAATTCTTTTTCATCAATTGCATATAATATCCTTTTATAAGATTGTTAAAAATATATAAAAAACCGTGCCAAGCCTCTTTATAATTCCTATATTTTTGTTAATAGAAGTATAAAAATTGTTATTTTTTCAATGGCCACACATACAATTAATAACTGTATTTTTGTAAGACTAACACAGGAAGTATGAGCAAAAAAAAACCATTAATTTTAGTTACTAACGATGATGGTATTACTGCTCCTGGAATTCGGGCACTTATAGAGGTCATGAACACTTTTGGAGAGGTTGTAGTAGTCGCTCCAGATTCGCCACAAAGCGCAATGGGACATGCTATTACTATTAACGATACATTGTACTGTAATAGTATAATCGTTGACAAACAGGCGCCTCAAAAAGAATATAGTTGTAGTGGAACACCCGTAGATTGTGTTAAAATTGCCATCAATGAACTACTAGACAGAAAACCAGATTTATGCGTAAGTGGTGTAAACCACGGAAGCAATTCCTCTATTAATGTAATCTACAGTGGCACCATGAGTGCAGCTGTTGAGGCGGGCACAGTTGGAATTCCTTCTATTGGTTTTTCTTTATTAGACTATGCACAAGATGCAGATTTTGAACCTGCAAAAAAATACATCAAACTCATGGTTGAACAATGTCTTGCACAAGGACTTCCCCCTGGAGTTGTTTTAAATGTAAACATCCCTAAACTGCCAGAAAACCAAATAAAGGGCGTGAAAGTTTGCAGGCAAGCTGATGCCTATTGGCAAGAGAGTTTTGATAAACGAAAAAGTCCTTTAGGACGAGATTATTATTGGCTCACCGGAGAATTCATCAATAAAGACAAAGGCCAAGACACAGATGAATGGGCGCTTGCCAATGGCTATGTCTCTGTAGTTCCTGTGCAGTTTGATTTAACAGCACATCATGCCATAAAAGACATTAATACCTGGGATTTATAAATGAAAAAACAAATAGGAATCGGGTTTATTACAGGACTCATTGCAAATACAATTGGAATTATTTTGTGTACACTCATAGTCTCGAGTATTAAAGGCACAGGCATGTCAGAAACCTTAAATTTTTATATTAAATCTGGAAATTTATGGACCATACTCACCCTAGGAGCTTTACCAAATCTAGCTGTCTTTTTTGGTTTTTTAAAATTTGATAGAGAGTATAACGCCAGAGGTGTCGTAATGGCTACATTTATAACAGCTATTGCGGCTTATGTAATATATTTTAATTAATTTTTACTGCTGAAATTTTAGAACAACGTATTATATGAAGTATTATATCATTGCAGGAGAAGCTTCAGGAGATTTGCACGGTGCTAATCTCATCAAGGCGCTTAAAACTAAAGACCCAGAAGCTAGCCTTAGGTTTTGGGGTGGTGATCTAATGCAAGAACAAGGAGGGACGCTTGTAAAGCACTACAGAGAACTTGCTTTTATGGGCTTTATTGAGGTTATCTTTAACCTTGGCACCATACTCAAGAATATTACGGTGTGTAAAAAAGACATTGCCGACTATCAACCAGATGTTATAATTTTTATAGACTATCCAGGATTTAATTTACGCATTGCAAAATGGGCAAAAAATCGAGGTTTTAGAACACACTATTATATTTCTCCTCAAATTTGGGCCTGGAAAGAAGGTAGAATTAAAGACATTAAAAGAGATGTAGACGCAATGTATGTGATACTTCCTTTTGAAAAAGGCTTTTACCAAGACAAACACAACTTCCCCGTACATTTTGTAGGACACCCACTCATTGACGCTATTGCCAATAGAGCACTTACAAACCCTGCAACTTTTGCTGCAGATCATGGGCTTGACAAAAGACCAATTATTGCGGTACTTCCTGGAAGCAGAAAGCAGGAAATAACCAAAATGCTTGCTGTAATGTTGTCTGTTACACAAACATTTCCAAACTATCAGTTTGTAATTGCAGGAGCACCAAGCCAAGAGGCTTCTTTTTACGCTCCTTTTATTAAAAAACAAAATGTACACTTACTACTAAACAAAACCTATGATTTACTCTCAGTATCACATGCTGCTCTTGTAACTTCTGGAACCGCTACCCTAGAAACAGCGCTATTTAAAGTGCCACAAGTAGTTTGTTACAAAGGAAATGCTATTTCTGTGGCTATTGCAAGGCGTGTTGTGCATCTTAAATATATTTCTTTAGTAAACCTTATTCTAGACAAAGAGGTTGTTACAGAGCTCATTCAAGGAGACTTTAATACCCAGAGCTTAACAAAAGAACTTACTGGTCTTCTAGACGAAGATAATAGAGTAAAGTTGTTTTTATCGTATCATGACTTAGAGCAAAAGTTGGGTGGAGAAGGAGCAAGCGACAAAACGGCACAATTAATTGTTGACGCACTTTAAAAAACCAAAAACAAGAGCGATCAACCAAGGCTCGAAGTATTCTATAATTTTTTAGTACTTTTAAGACAGCTCCCAAGGTTATAGGTAGTACAAACCTATACATTGAAACACTCCAACATAGTAATTATTTTTGCTGCCATTGCATTTGCTATAGGCATCACCACAGGCTTTTATATCGCTAATTTACTCCCACCCCTACTCCCATTTATGGGTCTGCTCTTATTGTTGTTAGCTTTTTTTTGGTTTACACAACAAAACAAACTACACAACACGCCTTGGTTTGGTGTCATACTATTTTTGCTCTTTGTATGCCTTGGATGCTACAAGTACCAGCGCACATTACCCATGTTTCAAGCCAAGCACTACACGCATCTACTTGACAGTACAAGGCCCCTGATACAGCTTCAAATTAAAGAGGTTTTAAAACCAGATCTTTATAACAACAAATACACGGCGGTCATAGAGGCCTTAAACGGTCATAAACACACAGGGAGGGTTCTTGTATCGTTTACAAAAGATAGCCTTGAAAACCCACTTAAAATAGACGCTAGAGTGTTGTTAAAAGGGAGTTTCACTACCATTGCTAGCCCAAAAAACCCATATCAATTTAACTATGCGAGGTATTTAAAAAAACAAGGCATATACCATCAAATAAAAAGTGCACCTTCTGAAATTTTAAACCTAAGGTATCCCAAACATTCCATGAGAGGGTATGCAGAACGTTTTAGAAATTATTGTATTAAAAAACTAGAACAAACTAGCATTACACAAAAAGAATTGGCTATTATACAGGCATTGGTTTTAGGACAAAAAAGAGCTGTCGACACACAACAATATAAGGAGTATGCTGCAGCAGGGGCTATACACATCTTAGCTGTTTCTGGCCTACACGTAGGGGTTTTATACGCCATACTACTTGTGTTATTCTCTCCACTATTGAGGGTTCAAAAAGGAGAGATAATACGCAGTATGTGTATTATTTCATGTTTATGGGGCTATGCGTTACTTACGGGCTTATCACCCTCTGTGTGTAGAGCAGTCACGATGTTTAGTTTTTTTGCAATCGCTCAAACCTTAAGAAGAAAAACGAGCACGATCAATACCTTGAGCCTGTCGTTTTTGATCTTGTTAATATTTAACCCTTTATTTTTATTTCATGTAGGTTTTCAATTAAGTTATTTGGCAGTACTTGCCATTTTAACAATACACCCAAAACTCTCAAAATATTATATCCCTGGCAATAAAGTAACTTCTGTGGTTTGGAACACTGCCACGGTAACCCTTGCTGCCCAAATAGGGCTTGCTCCCTTGAGTATTTATTATTTTCATCAATTTCCTGGATTGTTTTTTATTACCAACATCCTAGTGCTGCCTTTACTTGGAGGTATATTAAGCATGGGTATTTTAGTGATTGTTCTTGCCTGCTTTTCAATACTACCAGAATCTTTGGCTCACTTCTATGGAAATACCATAGGGGTTCTCAATAATTTTATTGCTTGGGTAGCTAGACAGGATGCTTTTTTATTTCAAGAAATTTCATTTTCTGGAGCCCTATTATTAGCTAGCTATTTCTTTTTGTTTTCAAGTCTCATTCTTTGGGGTAAATGGCATATCAAACACATCACAAGATGGTTGTGCTCTTGTGTTTTGATACTTTTGGTTTTGCTTGCAGCCCACTGGAATAATACGCCCTCTCAGCTTATTGTAATTCATAAAAGCAAACAAACAATGCTTGCCATTAAACAAGGACAAAGCAGTATTCTCTTAATGACAGATAGTGTTTCTAAAACTATGAGCAACATTATTTCAGATTATAAAACAGGGAGCAATAGTAGAAATATCTCAGAAGAAGAAATACCGCACATATTTAAATACAAAGATACCATCGTGTTAATTCTAGACAAGCTAGGGGTATTTCCTAAAGGGCTGAAAAATCCTGTTGTTTTACTAACCCAAAGCACACAAGTTCATCTAGAGCGTTTTATTGATAGTGTGCAACCCATTGGCATTATTGCAGACGGAAGTAATTACAAAAGTTATGTAGCACGGTGGAAAGAAACCTGTAGACAAAAAAAAATCCCTTTTCATAGCACTTATGAAAAGGGAGCTTATATCTGGGAATAAATTTTATTTGGAGGTGAAGGTGGCTTTAAAATTATCTTGATACACCTTCCATTTAGCAAGCGAAGTCACCTCCTTATAATCATTTGTGGCGATCATTTTTAAATACAGCTCTAATTGTTGTGGAGTTTTGTAGCCAGAAACAGCTTGGATTAATGAACCCTCATCTTCAAAAAATACCAAACTAGGATACCCTTGAAGCTTTAGGGCGTCGGCAAAAAAGTGAGTGGCATTTCTACCACGTCTTGCTTCTCTATAGTTAGGGTTTGTATAAGTAAAGCCTTGATAGGTGACAGCGTCCTTGCCCTCTGCGTTAAATTTTACCGCATAATAATTTTCACTAACGTAAGCAATAACATCTTTATTGGTAAAGGTATTTTTATCTAATAATTTACAGGGGCCACACCAAGAGGTATAGACATCCATAAATATTTTTTTAGGAGTTTGCTGTTGGGCCGCTAAGGCCTCATCCATAGTCATCCAATCTATTTTCTGAGCAGTTAGGGTGCTTGTCACTAAAAATAGTGTGACTAAAAAAAATGCTTGTTTCATAAGTATTATATTGACGAGCAAAGATACAACTTACTCTACAAAAGCAGGTTTAAAATTAGTGATATAGGTGCTAAAATCATTTTGTGATTTAAAATCTAAGTATACTTCTGTGACAAATAGTTTCAAGTACAATTCTAATTGTTGAGCAGTTTGGTAGCCCTGTACGTTGGTAAGTAATTGGCCCTTCATATTTAAAAAAGCGAGGGTTGGATATGCCTTAACACCTAAGTGCTTTGCAAATTGATGTTGAGAGTTTCTACGGGTAGATTTTGCTGGATCGTAGGAAGGGTTTCCAAAAGGCTGATCCATATAGCGTACAGGCTCAATACCCTCTGCATTAAACTTAACCGCGTAATAATGCGTATTAAAATATTCTATTACATCTTTATTGGTAAATGTATTTCTATCTAGCAGCTTGCAAGGGCCACACCAGGGTGTATACATGTCAATAAAAATATATTTTGGGTTTTGGGCTTGGGCTGCAAGGGCGTCATTAATAGACATCCAGTTAATCTTTTTTTGAGCATTAACAGTAGTGGTTGAAACAAGAACCATTAGTAATAAAAGTAAATTTTTCATAGGGTATATTAAACAAAAAACGTTCCATAAAATGGAACGTTTTTTGTTAATAAAAATTGTGTTCTTAACGAATACCGTGCATCTTCTTTAAGAGCATTTTGTTAAGCAATAACATTACAATACCTGCTGCAATAGGAATCAATGTAAAGATCATAAAGAAATAAGTAAGCCCTTTCTCTTCAAGAATTGGATCCATATAACTACCTGTAATACCGGCTGCTGTATTTGCTATAAAGTTGGCTACAAACCAAACTCCAAACATCAATCCAACAAGCTTCACCGGCGCTAGTTTACTTACATAAGAGAGTCCTACTGGAGAAACACAAAGCTCTCCTAGAGTATGTAACAAATAGGCTACTATTAAGAAAATCATACTTACAGATGCTGTTTTAGCTCCTAATGGAATCCCCATCGAGCCATACGCCAACACTCCAAACCCAAGACCTAACAAAATAAGACCAATGGCAAATTTTACAGGACCTGTAGGATTCAACTTACTGGCCCATATTTTAGAGAATAACGGCGCAAATGCAATTATAAAGAATGAATTTAAGATCCCAAACCAAGAAGCAGGAACCTCTGCAGATTCAGACACCCATTCTCTTTGTAGCATCCAGATTACGATACCCCAAATAATAACAAAACTAGTTCCTAAAAGGATATTAGATAACGAGTATTTAGCAAACGTTTGTTTAAACAACATAGAAAGTACCCAAGTAATAATAATCATTGGTATAATGGTCAATAGGGTATTAAATATCTTAAAAGTAGCAGCTCCGTCTCCAGTTAATAGACGATCTGTATAATCTTTTGCGAAAATAGTCATAGACCCTCCTGCTTGTTCAAAAGCCCACCAAAAGAAAATAGTAAAGAAGGCAAGAATTCCAATTACCACCAATCTATCTTTTGTTACTTTACTTGTTTCTGCATCAGGTACTGTTTCTTCAACAGCATCTTTTGTGTGTTCTACTGCGTCTTCGATTGCATCATCAAAATCTTCAGCATTTTTTGGTGACAATCCAATTTTTCCAAAAATAGTTTGCGCAAAATAGAATTGTAACATTCCAAAAAGCATAAAGATACCCGCTAGACCAAACCCAAAGTGCCATCCTATTTTTTCGCCAATATACCCACAAAGTAAAATACCTAAAAAGGCCCCTGCGTTGATACCCATATAGAAAATAGTATAACCAGCATCTTTCTCATCTCCCTGACCTTTGTAAAGCTGTCCAACCATTGAAGAAATATTCGGTTTAAATAAACCGTTTCCAATAATCAACAAACCAAGACCTAAATAGAAAAATGGATCTGCAACTCCTTCTAGAGCCATAGAAGCATGACCCAAGGTCATTAACAATGCTCCTAAAATAATAGCATTGCGATAGCCCATTATTTTATCTGCAATCAATCCACCAAAAATAGGTGTAATGTATACTAAACCAGTATACCAAGCATATAATACTAATGCTTCTGAGCGATCCCAGCCCCAACCTTCGTCAAGTACTGAAGATATCAAGAAAAGCACTAAGAGTGCTCGCATACCATAGTAAGAAAAACGCTCCCACATTTCTGTAAAAAACAAAACAAACAAACCAGATGGGTGCCCTAGCACCGTTTTTTGGTTTGTCTGTGAACCTCCAAATTTAAATTCCATATTAGTGAATATTAATTATTAATTATTTATTGATTATAAGTTCTCTTTAATAAAATTAGTCATCTTGGTGTATAGATGTAAGCGGGTGTTACCTCCATAAATACCATGGTTTTTGTCTGGATAGATCGCCCAGTCAAACTGTTTATTGGCTTGCACTAAGGCCTCTACCAAACGCGTTGTATTTTGCACATGTACATTATCATCTGCACTACCATGTACTAGTAAAAATGACCCTTTCATTTTATCGACATGAGATATTGGCGAATTAGCATCATAGCCCTTTGCGTTTTCTTGAGGGGTAGCCATGTACCGTTCTGTGTAGATGGTGTCATAAAACCTCCAACTACTTACAGGCGCAACAGCTATAGCCATAGCAAAGGTGTCTGCTCCTTGAAACAAACAATTACTAGACATAAAGCCTCCATAGCTCCAGCCCCAAATACCTATTCTACTTGCGTCAATATAAGATTTAGTACCCAATTTTTTTGCAGCATCAATTTGATCTTGCACCTCGTATTTCCCAAGTTCTAATTGAGTTACTTTCTTGAAATCTCTTCCTTTTAATCCTGTCCCTCTTCCATCTATACATACTACAATATATCCTTGCTGGGCCAACATTTGATGCCAGTAATCATTACTCGCATTCCATCGATTTGCTACATTTTGTGAACCTGGACCCGAGTACTGATACATAAACAATGGGTATTGCTTACTGGCATCAAAATCAAGAGGTTTGATGGTGTACATATTTAAATCATACCCATTGATAGAAATAGTAGAAAATTCTTTAGGAGATACTTTATAGCCTGCAACTTTAGTTGCTACTGCTGTATTGTTTTTAATCTCTTTAACAACAGCACCTGTCTTTGCATCATTTAAAGAATACACACTTGGCGATGTTGCGCTTTGAAAGGTGTTAATGAAATAAGAAAAATCTGCACTAAAAGAAGCACTATTTGTTCCCTGCTGCACAGAGAGGCCTTTTTTATTAGTGCCTTTAACATCGACACTATACACGCCACGGTTAATACTCCCATTTTCTGTGCTTTGATAAAAAACAGTATTGCTCATTGGGTCATAGCCGTAATAATTGGTTACCTCCCAAGCGCCCTTTGTGATTTGGTTTTTAAGTTTTCCGTTTTTATTGAAATGATAGATATGGTTCCATCCATCACGCTCACTAGTCCAGATAAAACTATTGTCTTCAAAAAAGGTGAGATCATCTGTAATATCAACATAGGCATCATCTTTTTCTTGATGCACTAATGAGGTCTCATTGTTATAGGTGTCAACAAAAATAAGGTCTACAACATTTTGTTTTCTGTTTGTAGTTTGTACACTTAGTACATTAGTATCCATAGTCCATTTAATTCTTGGAATATAGTAGGTATTATAAGCAGATAGATCTACGTTGCTTGTTCTTCCGGCCTCTACATCATATACGTGCAGACTAACACTAGCATTAGGATCTCCAGCTTTAGGGTATTTAAATACTTGTTGAGTAGGGTACAGGTCTGTACCGTACACATCCATAGAAAAACGAGGCACTTCACTCTCATCAAACTTTATGTACCCAATCTTGGTCCCATCTTTGTTCCAGTCAAAGGCGCGCACAAATGCAAACTCTTCTTCATACACCCAGTCTGTAATACCATTAATGATGCTGTTTTTTAATCCATCATTTGTAATTTGTGTGGTGCTGCCACTAGCTAAGTCTTTAATAAAGATATTATTATTATAGCCATAGGCCACTTTAGTTCCTGCAGCATTTAAAACAGGTTCTTGTATTTTTTGTTCAGAGACAGGAGTCATTTCTTTGTTATATATGTCATACACATAATAAGTACCCAAAGAAGAACGCCTGTAAATTTGTTCTAGATCTGTTGCTAGTAAAAGCTTAGATTCATCCTCACTAAAGCTGTATGTTAAAAAATAAGTAGCTCCCTCGACTTGATTTGAAGAGACTACAGTCTTTACTTTTTCTCCGGTTTTATAATCATACACATCAACCGTGGATGCACTAGAGCGCCTGTTGTAATTTAGAACCGCGTATTGTTTGCCGTTTTTCAATGAGCGTAACTCCTCTAAACCTTGCGTTCTAAATCCCCCACTCCAAATTTCTTCAAGAGTGATGTCTTTTTGTTGTCCCGTTACAGAACTAATTGTTATAAGAAAAAGCAGAAAAAATCGTAGGTAGGTTGTAGTCTTCAATATGTTAATTTTATGATAACACAAGTTTAACAAAATTATATGAAACTAGGTCCTATTTTGAGGGTTAAATACAAGGTCAGCCTAGCGTGTACAAAAAAACATATAATCTAAAAAAATTAAAATTTCAAGATGCTTTCATATTCAACAACATACTAAGCTTTATAGTATCTTTGTAGCTTAAAACTCAAATGTATGACGAATCCCGTTTCAGGATTTTCAAAACTTTCCAAGTCTCAAAAAATTACGTGGCTTACACAGGCCTATTTTAATGGAAATGAGACCGCTACTGAAGTGCTTCAAACGTACTGGAATAGCAACACAGCGCTCCAAAAACTACATGATGATTTCATAGAAAACACCATATCCAACTACTACCTACCAATGGGGGTTGCACCCAACTTTTTAATCAACAACACCTTGTACACAATCCCTATGGTGATTGAAGAAAGCTCTGTAGTTGCTGCCGCTAGTAATGCTGCAAAATTTTGGCTAGAAAAGGGAGGCTTTACCACACAGGTTATTAGCACTATTAAAAATGGCCAAGTACATCTCAACTACTTCGGAAATGTGACAGACATGACAGGCTTTTTTGCCTTTATAAAGCCCAAACTAGTGGCTAGTATTATCGCTGTTGAAAAAAACATGAAGAAGCGTGGAGGTGGCCTGGTAGACATCAAGCTCATTGATACCACCCAAACTCTAGAGGGGTTTTTTCAACTACATTGCACCTTTGAAACATTGGATGCTATGGGCGCCAATTTTATTAATACGTGTCTAGAGACATTTGCTCAAACTTTTGAAAGAGAGGCTAAAACATATCACCTTTTTAAAAGCGCTAACACCTTTCCAGAAGTTGTTATGAGTATTTTGTCTAACTATGTACCAGAGTGCTTGGTTCGCGCTTCTGTATCCTGCCATGTAGATCAATTGGCTCAAAAAGATGTTTCAGGACGCGTATTTGCAGAAAAGTTAGTTCGTGCTATCGCTATCGCTAAGGCAACTCCAAGAAGAGCCGTTACCCACAACAAAGGAATCATGAACGGCATTGACGCTGTTATTCTAGCTACAGGAAATGACTTTAGAGCGGTAGAGGCTGGGATACATGCCTATGCATCTAAAGATGGTCAATATAGCAGTTTAACACACGCAGAGATTGAAGACAATGTTTTTAAAATGTGGATTGAACTTCCACTAGCCCTAGGAACCGTTGGTGGCTTAACATCATTACATCCTTTGGTGCGCTTTTCTTTTGATCTTTTACAAAACCCAAATGCTAAGAAATTAATGCAGTTAGTAGCTGTTGCAGGCTTAGCACAAAACTTTGCCGCATTGCGCTCTTTGGTAACCACTGGTATACAGAAAGGGCACATGAAAATGCATTTAATGAATATTTTAAATGGGGTACAAGCCACCGATACAGAAAAACAGGCAGCTGTAGTACATTTCACGACACAGCAAATTTCTCATAGTGCGGTCATCGATTTTGTTGAACAATTAAGAGCATAACATGGGGGAGCAATTAACATATTATAGCAACGGAAAACTTCTTATTACAGGAGAGTATGTTGTTTTGGACGGAGCCACGGCATTGGCAATTCCAACAAAATATGGACAATCCCTTTGTGTAAGCAAAGGCACGACACCAGGCATTCACTGGATAAGTAAAGATCATGCTGGAGCCATATGGTTTGAAACTCACATCGAGACAGAAACATTAACCGCAAGGAATCATTCTAGCACTACAGAGACACTTTGTCGTATTTTACAAACAGCTAGAAATCATAATTCTTCATTTCTTAAAGGATGTAGGGGTTTAAGTGTGGTAACACAACTTGACTTCCCAAGAGATTGGGGGCTAGGAACCTCCTCTACACTAATCAACAACATAGCTCAGTGGGCACAGATAGATGGCTTTACACTCTTAAAAGAAAGTTTTGGAGGTAGTGGCTATGATATTGCTGCAGCGCAGCACAACACCCCTATTTTTTACACCATAAAACATAAAAAGCCAGAGGTGCAACCTTGCGCCATTTCTTGGAGTTTTACAGATTGTTTGTTTTTTGTGCATCTCAATCAAAAACAGGATAGTAAAAAAGGAATTGAAACCTACAAAAAAATAAAGAAAGATTCAAGGCTACTAGAAACCATTACAGACCTTAGTAAAAAAACTCTTGTATGTTATACCCTTCAGGATTTTGAAAGAATCTTAGAGGCTCATGAGCAGAAAATCTCAAAGCTCTTAGGGCAACAAACTATTAAAGAACTATTATTTAAAGACTACCCAAACACTATTAAGAGTCTAGGAGCGTGGGGAGGTGACTTTATATTGGCAACTGGAAAAAATAGCGACATGAACTACTTCAAAAATAAAGGATACAACACTGTCATTGCCTTTGATGATATGATTGCTTAAAAAAGCTAAGAAACAAAACACCTTGTGAGCGTTAAAATAGTGCAAAAAAAAAGCGCAACCCTAAGGTTGCGCTAATATGTAATTATAAGTTTAGGTAACTTAAGCTGTTTTCTTAACTGCTAAAGAATAAATAACTAAACCAAATCCAATTTTGTTAATTGCATCGGCGATGTTGTAAAGCACTTGCATATCTAGTTGCATTCCAAAGAATGAACCTGCTTCACCATACCATCCTGCTGTTCCTGCCATGTAACCAACTGGGTAAATTGCCCAACCAACAAGTACAAACCAACATAGTATTTTGTGAGCGTGTAACACATCTCCACCAGCTTCTTTTGCTAATTTTGCTGCTCCACCTAACCAAATTTCGTATACTATTGCGAAATAAGCTAAACCAGATATTGTTCCAAATATTACAGAATCAGAACCAGATTCTCCCATATATCCTGTAACAAGCATTACCACAGAAAGTAAAATTAAACGCCACATTAAAGATTTTTTGGCACCAGCCACTTTAAGGATTAGGTAAAATTCAACACACATTAACGGTACAGTTAAAATCCAATCCACATATCTAAATGCAGTAATATTCATAACATCACCAGCCATAGCTGCGTCACGCATGTACATGTAGTGTACTGCCGCAATAAAAGTAATTAAACCAGAAACTAAAACAGAAGTTCTCCATTTTTTGTCAAATTGGTTTAATGATAAGAAAAAGAAAGCAGAAGCTGCCATCATTGCCATACATCCAATAAAGAATGTAAAATTCACGGGACTATTTACGTCTCCTAGAATTAATAAAGTAGAATTTGTCATTTTATTTCAGTTTTGTTTATAGTTTATAAGTATAAATAAAACAAAAAAAATTGCAACAACCAAATACTTTTTAAAGTAATTTCATAAACTTTAATAAATTACACTATTAATTTGATAAATTTAGAGGATGAACATTAAAAATATCTTGATTACAAGCACCTTTTTTTGCTTATGGCTTACCAGACAAATACCTGAAAACGCACAATATGGCATCGCATTTTTCTTTATTTTTACTTTAGGAATTCTTCATGGAAGTAATGATATTTCAATTGTAAGCAAAATAAAAGAAGCTGCTACCTATAAAAGATTAGGGCTATTTTTATTTGGATATATCTTGGTTGTCGTTGTTGCGGCGCTCATATTCTTTATAGCACCCAAGATCGCTATGTTATTTTTTATTCTATTTAGCGGGTATCATTTTGGAGAACAACACTTTCATAGCATTAGTCATAAAAATAACTTATTAAACAATACACTATACTTAAGTTATGGTCTTGTAGTACTTTTCTTAATACTTGCATTAAACAAAGAAGAGGTGTCTGTTATAGTACAAGATATTATTGGTAGCTCATTGCACGCTAATGTTTATAATTATGTGTTGCTAGGCTCCTTTGTAGTGCTTATAATCGTAGGGATTAAGTACTACTTAGACAAAACATTTAATTTAGGATTAATTGCCTATGAGCTCTTTTTATTATTTGTGTTTTTTATAGTGTTTAAAATATCTAACCTAATATGGAGCTTTGGTATCTATTTTATTCTATGGCACAGTATTCCATCTATTATAGAACAGCTATCGTATCTATACAAAGAAGTTTCCTGGAAGTCGTTTATTAAATATGTGCAAAAATCATTTCTAGTGTGGTTTATTTCTATTGCTGGAATTGGTGCTTTGCTTTATCTATTTAAGGATGACAAACAAATCTTCCTACCTATTGTGTTTTCTTTTTTAGGAGCAATAACCTTTGCGCATTCATTTGTTATTTCAAAAATGTTTAAAAAAAAACCGCCTACTTTAAAAAAGTAGGCGGCCTTAGAAATAGTTTTGATTCTTTTAAAAGAAGTTAGCTCTATTGTCATCAATCTCTGCAGCGTTCTTTAGGGCTTGGTATACCTTCGTGTTTACCGTTGGTGTAGCAGCATTGTTTAGCCTATTTGCGTATAGCGTGTAAGTCTCTAAAACTGGCGCATTATTGACAGCAGTAACACGTACTTTAAATACTCCTTTTTCCCCTGTAATAAGACCCGTAGTTTCTCCAGCAGCTTTAGCAAACGCAGCTCCTACTACTGCAGGTTCTGCTCCAGCACCAGGAATTGTTGGCGCTGCCATAGTAATAGCGGTAGCGTTTTGAACACTTACCCCCTGAGCAGTAGCAATAACATCTAAATCATCACCAATCATACTGGCTTTAATTTGTATTGCTTTTTTCTGGTTTCTAACCTTTGGCATTACCAAGGCAGATGCCTCAGCAATACTCATTAAGCCTTTTGGGCTTTTTCTAGTAAGTTGAACAACAACATATCCATCTAGAATATTAAAACGTTTTACATCTCCAACAGCTGCTTCTTCTCCAAAAGCCCAGTTTACAATGCTACGATTGTTACCAACTCCTGGAATAGTAGCGTCTAAAGCTCCAATTTTGTTTACTGGCTTTAATACAAGCTCTTGCCCTTTTGCAATTTCAAAGAAATCACCTTTTTGAGCTGCTAATTCAAACCTAGAGGCGCTAGCAAAGACCTCATTGAGTGTTTTCTCTGAAGCCTCTATCTCTTTGCTAATGGTAGCAAACTTAATAGCTTTCTGCTTATTTTTTTGTTCTTGAACTTCTACTACATGGAAACCATAGGTTGTTTCAACAACGCCAAGAGCACCTGTTTTGTTATCAAATATAAAGTCATTAAATTCTTTGGTCATTTTTCCTGGCCCAGAGTATCCTAGGTCACCGCCTTTATCACTGTTTGATTTATCATCAGATAGTGTCTTGGCTAAATTTTCAAAAGTATTTTTGTTTCTTTTTATTATGGTAGTTATACTATCTGCCATTGCCTTTGCATCTTCTTTACTTCGTGTTATAGCGTCAGAAGCTCTAAAGGAACCTTGGTACCTTATTAAAATGTGTCTTGATTGAACAGAATCTGGCATTTGCGTCACTCCAATTACTTTTGAAATGTTATTAGTGTTTCCCATTTTGTAAGGACCATATATTGCGCCTACCTCTGTAGCAAAAAGATCTGCTGCGAAAGCCTCAGGAATATCACTTTTAAAGAAATATACGTCTTGAAAAGGAATATCACTATTGTCATTTACAAAGTTTAAGTAGTCTGTCGTGTTTTCCAGCCCTTTTAATATCTCTGTATCTTTGATGTTTGAATTGTAAACTTCGCGGTCTTTTAAAAGAGCGGTAATATTTGCTTCTGCATCTTGAATATCTATATCTGACGGTGTTTCAGAAAAAGACACATACTGAATATCTACCTGGGGTGTTACCTCAAAATCTGTAGCATTGTCTCTAATGTAAGCTTCCATTTCTGCATCTGTAACAACGACATCTGTGTCTGCAACAGTCGTGTAAGGCACATACACGTATTGCATGTTAATTTTGTCATTCTCAAAACGGTATTGTTGTTCTCCATCACTTATGGTACTTCTCATACCTGCTTTAATCATGTTGTAGTAGGTAGTTTGAAGTGTACTACTCTTTAGGCTATTTTCATAATCTAGCCATTGTTGATAAGCCGTAGGGTTTGATGCTTTAACATTTGCAATGTATTCCTGCACCTTTAGCGCACTAAAAAAGCCGTCAGCATCCTGAAATGTTGGATTTGATGCCAGCCCTTGACGCAAAGAGGCTTCTAGTTGTTCTTTTTGAGCTGTAAGTCCTAATGCATCGTATTGTTGTTGCTGTAATACATTACGTAATTCACGATCCCAAACCAAGCCCATTGCTTGTGCTGTAGTACCATTTTCACCCAAGTTACGCTGGGTTAGCTCCACTTGCTTCATAAAGGTGTCCCGAGTAAGTGTCTCACCGTTTATAGTAGCCACTGTGGTTAGTGATTTTTCTGAAGAAAATCCACCATTACGAATCACATCTGCAAGGATGAATGAAAATAATGCTAACGCTATAATGATAATAAGGAAAACTCCTCTTTTTCTAATGCTGTTTAATATTGCCATTTGTCATTTTTAATTTAAGAACCCCCTACATACAAGGTTCACATTAATTTAGGGGGCGAAAATACCATTTTCCCTGCATTAATAAAATAGTTTTGGGCAAAAGTTACAGCTAAAAGATGGATGCATTTCTATTCTGAAATAGGAAGGGATGTTTTTACGTTCACTGAGTGTGAAATAGACTACACATCTGGGTTATACGTTTTAATCTCAACCAAGTCAATTTTAGTATTAGAAACTTCTAAGATTTTAACACTATAGTCACCAATAATAACAATTTCTCCCTTACCAGGAATCCCTTCTGTAAAACTAACAATCATTCCACCTAAGGTTTCATAATGCTCATGCTCTGGCAATGAAAGCTTGTAGTTTTCATTTAGGTAATCAACTTCATGACGTGCCGAGAATCGATACTCATTTTGTGCTAACACATCTTCTATTAAGGCTGTATTATCGTGTTCATCTTCTATTTCGCCAAATAATTCTTCGATAATATCCTCTACGGTTATAACCCCACTGGTGCCACCATACTCATCTACCACCACTGCGATACTTTTATGTTTTTTGCTTAATATATTAAGCACATCTTTTGCTAGCATGGTCTCTGGCACAAAGACAACTGGCATTAACATATCTTGAAGGATCTCTGGTTTTTTGAACAACTCGAAAGAATGGACATAGCCTACCACATCATCTATATTATCTTTGTATACAATTATTTTTGAAAGTCCTGTTTCTGTAAACTGCTTGCTTAAGCCTTGGATAGCAGTAGTAAGATCAACAGCTACTACTTCGGTTCTTGGAATCATAACCTCACGAGACTTAATGTCTGAAAAATCTAAGGCTTTTTGAAATATTTGTATTTCAGAGTCTACCTCATCTTGAGTCTCCACCGTTTCCATTTGCTCGCTAATGTAATTCCCTAATTCAATTTTACTAAAACTAAGGCGCACCTTATCTCCATCTGTTTTAAAAACATATTTAAGAACGAGATCAGAAATCCATAAAATAAATTCAGAAACTAGGCTAAAAATGATGTAGAAAAAATATGCTGGGAGCGCAAAAAACTTCACCAAATCATTGGCGTATATTTGAAAGAAAACTTTAGGTAAAAACTCTGCTGTAAGCAAAATCACCAGGGTAGAAACTATGGTTTGCACCAGGAGTCCAGGAGCACCTTCTATAGGTATGTATTGCATTAACAAATCTCCCATATAAAACCCATACACAACCAAAGCAATGTTGTTTCCCACCAACATGGTAGCAATAAATTTGGAAGGTCTTTTGGTGATTTTCTTGAGAATAGCCGCTATTAGGCTTTGTTGTTTTTTCTCAATTTCTATATAAATTTTATTGGATGATACATACGCGATTTCCATCCCCGAAAAGAAGGCAGAAAAAATAAGAGACAAAACAATAATGATAAGGTGGTATTCCAAAAGGTTGCTATAAACGTTTAGGTACTATACAAATATAAGAAATGATATTGAGCTTGAGACTTATAGAGCCCTAACAATGAAGCAATGTATTGTCTTATAGGTTTCATTACAAGAACAAATAATGAGCATATCTCTCAAAATTATGCCCTAACTTACTTTAGTGTCTCTACTTTTTGTTTTGACCTTTTGCGCGGTCTTCAACCATCTTTCTAAATTTACGTTTAAAGAAAAACATAAACACAGCCACTATGGCAAAGAAAATAAACATATAAGCGCGACCCCTATTATCTACCCAATGTGTTGCAACAAGGTATAATGAGAAAGCAGCCATTACTAGATACGCGTATTCAAAAAGTTGGTAGATTTTATTTTGCATTTTCTTGGGTTTCTTGTTGTTCTATAAGTTGTACTCCAGCATTTTTTCTTGACAAAAATTCTGTGAAATCCTGGCTAGAATCAAAGCGTGCTCCATCATTATAAGAGCCATCTTTAAATTTTATTTGATAGGCTTGGTCTGTAAAAACCCATTTGTTTGATTGATCCCAGTATAATTGCGACGCTTTTAAAACCAGGCTATCACTTGTTATTAAAACTACATTTTCACGTAAGTCTATCATCCCGGTAGCACTATACCTAATGGCGTAGTCTGAGACAACGGTGCTTTCTTCACCGTCTTCCCAAAAATGCACCTCTACCCCGTCTGGGAACTCTTGATACGGAAACTCATAATTAGAAAAGTCTATTAAGCTTTTTGCCAATAAATGAGAGACTACCTTGCCACTGTCTGTATATTTTAGATTGATCTGTTTGCCAATTGCTAGGGGCTGGTCATCCTTAATAGACAATCTTTGTTTGTCTTTATAATTTGCATCACACGCAAAAAGCGTGATGACCACAATTAGGGCCATCACGCTTTGTATGCTATGTGATTTAATGTTCATGTTATAAATTTGGCACCCTTACACTACCACCAACCCAACAGTTGAGAACGATTCTTTTTCCAGCCATTCCAGCAGAGAAAATATCCGTTTTTTGTGGAGCGCGAGCTCTATAGCTATCTGCAGCGGCTCTTGCATTTCTTCCAATAGAAGGATCTACCCTAGCAGCTTTATCTGCATACTCTGCAGCTTTCCAGTTTACAGCTCTTTTCTCAAAAGGAGTTCCACCACAGCTTGTTGAACTTTTTGCTATCATAGCAGCAATTTTCAAATAAGATCTACCGTCATTTGGCTTTACATTCAAGACTTTTTTATAGTAATTTCTCGCGGCACTATAATTTCCTGATTTGCGTTTTGCTTCTGCAATTTTATAATAGATTCTAGCCTGTTTGTTAGGGTCTGTTTGCATTGTTGCAGACTGCTCATAATAGGTTAATGCTTTTGAAGTATTCCCGTTTTGATCCTCTAGTTGTCCTAAGTACATTTTGGTGTCTGCACTTGGCTCTAATCTATCCAATTGTTCTACTAGCTTGATAAAGAGAGGATCTTCTGTACAATCTTTTCCAGACAAGCGTCCTGCTGCATTACGTATCCAGCTAATGTCACCTTTCATGGCTTCAAAATCTTTATTGTATAAAATAGCAAGGTTAGGACAATCGGCAACATTACCTAATTTAGAGTCTACACTCCCTTTTACCTTACCAAAAATGCTTAAGTTTTTCTCGTAAGCACTCAACCTCTTCTTTTCTTTACTAGACAAAGCTACTCCAGTTTCTTCTTTATCAATAAGGTCTGTAAGTCTCTTTGCCAACTTACCCTCTTCTACTTCCATTTTGTTTTTAACAACATCATACAAGTTAAACACTTCTTGTAAGTCTTTTTGACCATCTGTATACAGATCTTTTGCTAAAGAAAAATACGTATACAGCGCTTTTGGACTTTTAAAATTTGCTGCATCTTTTTTGAAAGCAGCATCAAAATAAGAAAACTGCTCTTGCTTGGTACCAATACCATTATCAAAACGTACTTGGGCTAATTTACTTAACACAGATCCCTCTTTAGTTTTAGAAGGGTAATATTGCATTCTTAGCTGGTATGATTTTTCTAAATCTGAAATTTTAGTTTTATCTCCATTTTTAATAAAGTCTCCAAACATTTTGGCAGCATATTGATATATCGCCATAGTTGTTTGAGGGCACTTAGTAACTACATTGTCATAGTGCTTGTATGCTTCTTGGTAATTTTTTGCTTTTGCTGGCTCGGTAAACAACGACACCATCGCTATACATTCTTGCCCATCTTGCGCTACACTAGAAGTTGATACTAGAGCCAAGGCAAGTGATACTCCCGTTAAAAAAACGTTTAATTTCATTGTACTAATTTTGTATTGTTAATCTAAATATCTTTTATCAAACCATCTGTCATTAAATGACATGCTTATAAAAGTATTGATAAAGTTTTCTTGTATTAAACCAAAGTCTGTAGTTCCTCTTTTTCCTATCTCAAAACCTACATTAACATTAGAGAATAATCTACCAACAGGCAAACCAACTCCAAAAGATATGCCAAACTCGTTTATGTTTTGACCATTTAAGTTTATACCCGTTTCTTCAAAGCGTATTCCAGCTCTGTAAACGATACGTTTATAGTAACTTGTGAGTGAATTATACTTAGGGATATAAAACCCTCCAATTTTATATTTTGAAGCATCTGTAAAAGTGATATTCTCCAATTCAAAAGTACGATTGGTTAAATTGCTTGTTTTTTGATTTACGTATTCAAGCCCAACAAACCAAGTTTTTGGTTTTCCAATTCCAGCACCAAGGGTAAGTTGAGAGGGAAATGTGAAATCGGTATCCTCTACAGCAACTTCAATTTCTTCACGAACAACTTGAGTCCCGGAAGGCAAAACAAATATAGAGGCTCTTTGACGAGCGTTCTCAGACTTAAAGTTTGTTTCTGGAGTATAGGCTGCAGATGTTTGGATTTGTAAATCTCTAAAGACTTTTGCCTTATATCGTGCCCCAAAATTAAAACTAAACCCAAGCAGGTCTGACCTGTTTTCTTCTCTAGAGGCTAACTCTAGATCAGCTTGCTCGCTAAATGCTGTATTTTCTATATTTCCGAAGTTATAATTTGTGTCAATACCAAAACTTAAATTTGGTGTTAGTCTGTATGCAAATGTCAAAAAAGCTTTGTTAAGACCCCCTTGACCAGTGTATCTTGTAGTAACATCTGCTACAACATTTTGCGTATCATAGCCAACAGAGGTGTATGGAATCAAACCAAAACTACCCACAAGTTTTCCCATAGGAATACCCAATGCCAAATAATCAAAAGATGATGTAGACTGACTTTGTTGTTGCGTCTGTGTTTTTTGTGTGGTTTCTTTGTGGCTTATACCAATACCGTAGCTAATTAATTCAAGATCTGCCAAACCAGCAGGGTTTTGAATATTAAGGTGAATACTATCTGAGAAAACGCTTATGCCTCCCATAGCTCTGTTTTCAACGGTCCCTTTAAAGTTAAGAGATCCTATGCCATAAAACGAATACGGTGACGAAGTCCCGCTTTGGGCCATAGTTAAGGTAGAAATGAGTAAGAATACTCCAATAATTATTCGCATCAGTATTAATCTTTATTAAGTTCTGAAATATAATTTAAGCCCTCTAACAGAAAATTTGAGTTGGCAAAGATGTCATTTTTTAATCTATCTCGCAAAAAATGAGCGTCTCCACCTGTTAAAATAATTGTTATTTCGGTGTATTGTTCTTTATATTGGTTTATCACACCATCAATTTCAAACACAACTCCCTGAATGACACCACTATGCATTGCGCTTTCTGTGCTATCACCAATCACAGAGAAGACAGATTTTTTTTCTAATAATGGTAAGTTTTCTGTAAATGTATGCAATGATTTGTATCGCATGGCTATTCCAGGGGCAATTGCACCTCCTAAATATTGATTATGAGCCGTTAAGAAGTCATAGGTGATTGCGCTACCAGCATCAATAACCAATACATTTTGTTCTGGAAACTTTGTTGCGGCGCAAGATATTAGCGCAATTCTATCTACCCCCAATGTGATGGGTGTTTTGTATTGATTTATAAATGGAATGACACTTTTGTGAGATAATACATGAACCAAAAATGATTGCTTTAGTAAGGCAAGCATCTCTTTTGAAAGATCCCCCACACAAGACAAAATACAATGTGTAAGCTTTGGATAGCTTTTTACAAGTTGCTTACTGTGAAACATCGCGTCTTGTTTTTCACAGCTTTGTTTTTCAACAAGGGTATGGCCATCAAAAATAGCGAACTTGCATAAGGTGTTTCCAACATCTATTATAACATTCATATCGTTGCAAAGACGACAAAAATACGTAGTTATTTCAACAGCAAAGAAGAATTTTGACATTCAATTCAATCTTTCCTGAATTTGTTATCTCGCAAAACAAAACAGCCAGCTAGACAAGCCGCTGTTTGTAGAATTATATGCTATAAATTAAAAAAGGATATTTTTCAAAAAATTGTTTTGCAACAATGAAAATACCATTATATTTGCAGCCGCTAAGTTAATTATTTAACAAAGCAAATGGTGCCTTAGCTCAGTTGGTAGAGCAATGGACTGAAAATCCATGTGTCCCTGGTTCGATTCCTGGAGGCACCACATTAAAACCCTGAAACATTAGTTTCGGGGTTTTTTGTTTTAATACCTTTTACGGTCTGATCAAGAAATGGTGCAGGGTACTTCCCCATTTTTGTCTAGAAAAAAATTAAAGCACAACTGTTTTAAAAAAAACTCTACATGATTGCTTATCTTAAGACAAATCAAAAAATCTATTTTTAATAATATTCCCAAAACCTGTAAGCATCTTTCTATCCTTTAGACTAATGCTTATATTTACGTTTTATAATCAAAAAACAAGGTGTCTTTTTTAGCGACTCCTAAAATACACCACATCTATGGCAAACAATTATTATGACCCAGCAGATCTTAAAAAATTTGGAAAAATAACAGAATGGAGCGAAGAGCTTGGTAACAAATTTTTTGACTACTATGGCAAAGTATTTGAAGAAGGAGCTCTTACAGCTCGTGAAAAGTCATTGATTGCCCTAGCAGTTTCGCACACAGAACAATGCCCATATTGCATAGAGGCATACACAAAAGACTCTTTGCAACGAGGCGTAACCAAAGAACAAATGATGGAGGCTATACACGTGGGAGCTGCCATTAAAAGTGGAGCCACACTAGTACATGGAACCATGATGATGAATAAAGTGAACAAACTGGAAATGTAACCAATGCCAAATTGTTGCACCGCAACGTTAAAGGCATCATAAACAAAAAATACCACGGAGTATCTATGGCAAAACTAAAACAACAATCACTCCAAAAAAGAGACAACGAATTGGCTAGCGCAAATAGACAATTAGAGATTTTAAGCAATGGTATTTTCAAAAATGGAGAACTCCCAACCTTTGCAAAAAAAATAAAAGAGACCAATGAATTTCCACTTCGTCCTAAAAAACTAGAAATTCTTCAAATAAACCTGGGGTATATGTGCAACCAAGTGTGTGAACACTGCCACGTGGATGCTGGTCCAGATAGAAAAGAAATCATGACCTGGAAAACCATGCAGAGGTGTCTTGAGGTAATAAAAAATACAGATGCACACACCCTTGATTTAACAGGAGGCGCCCCAGAGATGAATCCTAACTTTAGACGTTTTGTTGAACAGGCCAGTAAAGCCGGTATTCAAGACTTTATAGTACGCAGTAACCTTACGATACTTAGGGCTAATAAAAAATATCATGACCTGCCTGAATTTTTCAAAAAACACAGGGTCCATGTAGTGAGCTCAATGCCGCACTGGACAAGAGGCAAAACAGACAAACAACGTGGAGAAGGAGTTTTTGATATGTCTATCACAGCATTAAAAGAATTAAATGCCGTTGGATATGGTATGCCAGGAAGTGATTTAAAACTAGATCTGGTATACAACCCAAATGGGGCCTATTTACCTGGTGATCAGGTAAGCATGGAGAAAGAATTTAAAAGCGCCTTACTTGCCGATTTTAATATACAATTTCACAATCTTTTTGCTATTACAAATCTTCCTATTTCTAGATTTCTAGATTACCTAATTGCTAGTGAAAACTACGAAGATTACATGTACCAACTAGTAGAGGCTTACAATCCTGCGGCAGTTAAAAACGTAATGTGCACCAACACCATTTCTATTTCATGGGACGGATGGCTGTATGATTGTGATTTCAACCAAATGCTTGGTCTTAAAGTTGCAAGTAAAGTAACACACATTAACCAGTATAATGAAACTATTTTAAACGATAGAGATATTGTTATTTCGCAACACTGTTACGGCTGTACCGCTGGCGCAGGAAGTAGTTGCCAAGGAACCGTAACGGCATAAAGGCATGAAAACACTGTATTGCATATTGTTTTTTTTAGGAGCCAGTACTATGTTTTCACAACAAACATTAAAGCAGGTTCTTGAAACATACAATAATGATAGTATCCCGTACATTTCTTGTGAAACACTAGCAACCCTCCAAGATGATGCCAACACCATTGTTCTAGACACCCGTGAAAAAAAAGAATATGATCTGAGCCACATTAAAGGAGCAAGGCATGTTGGTTATAAAACATTCGATATAAAAACGGTTTCAAAAAACATAAAAAACAAAGACACTCCCATTGTTGTGTATTGTTCTTTGGGTGTAAGAAGCGAGGACATTGGCGAGAAACTACAAAAAGCAGGATATACTAATATAAAAAACCTGTATGGAGGCATCTTTGATTGGAAAAACAATAATTTACCCGTAGTAAATCTAAATCAAAAAGAGACAGATAGCATACACGCCTATTCAAAAAAGTGGAGTAAGTGGCTCACCAAGGGCATAAAAGTTATCAATAAATAAGACGTTCTACCAAAATCACTATGGCAATTTTAGGATTAAAAAATACAGCAGGCAATGAAAACTCAAAAGAGGTTTTCCACTTCCCCACTTCAAAAAATGCCCTTATCATTTTTACACGCAATCCAGAATTAGGTAAATGCAAAACACGTTTGGCAGCTACCGTTGGTGATCAAAGCGCCCTAAGTATTTATAAATTTCTACTAGCGCATACCGAAAAAATAACACGCCCTTGTAGTGCAGACACCTACGTATATTACTCTGTACAAATTAGAGACAATGATATTTGGGATCCTAGCATTTTTAGAAAAAAACAACAAGAAGGAGAAAACTTAGGCCTGAGAATGCATAATGCCTTTACAGATGTTTTTAACATGGGCTATCAGCGAGCTATCATTATTGGCAGTGACATGTATGAGATGACCACACAAGATATAGAACAAGGCTTTACAGCATTAGATAAAAACGATTTTGTTATCGGTCCTGCGCAAGACGGCGGGTATTATTTATTGGGCATGAAAATGATCAAGCCATCACTGTTTAAAAATAAAACCTGGGGAGCGCAAAGCGTTTTAAAAAACACGCTAAAAGATTTAGAATTAGAAAAAGTAGGCCTGTTAACAGAGAAAAATGATGTAGACATTTTTGATGACATCAAAGATATAGAGGTGTTTCACAAATTCTTAAGCCACTTGAAAGACTAGCATTTTAGAAAACCGTATTTTTGATATACTAAAATAATAAAGAATACCTTTTACATATAATTACACCAAAAGCATAATAAACCCTATGATTAAATACATCGACGAAGCTATAGAATTTTTACAAAAACGTGGATTTGGAACTCCAGAGATAGGAATCATTCTAGGAACTGGTTTAGGCAAAATCATTGACCATGTAACCATTGAGGCAGAAATGAGCTACAACCATATTCCTAATTTCCCTACGGCAACCGTTGAGTTTCATAAAGGAAAATTAATCTATGGAGAACTAGCAGGAAAAAAAGTAGTGTTAATGCAGGGTCGTTTTCATGTCTATGAAGGCTATTCTCTTCTTGATGTTACCTTTCCTGTCCGCGTTATGAAAGGACTAGGAATTACAAAATTATTTGTAAGTAATGCCTCCGGGGCCATTAACCTAAACTTCAAAAAAGGAGAGATTATGCTTGTTGATGACCACATCAACCTTCAAGGTGGTTCGCCTTTGGCCTTTAAAGGCATCTCTGCTTTAGGAGAGCGTTTTGTAGACATGAATCAACCCTATGATGCTATCATGAATGCCAAAATAGAAGAAATTGCTCTGGCTCGTAATATCACACTCCATAAAGGAGTATACGCAAGTGTTGTGGGGCCTCAACTTGAAACCCGGGCAGAATATAAATACCTAAAAGTTATTGGCGCAGATGCCGTTGGAATGAGTACAGTGCCAGAGGTTATTGTTGCCAATCATTTGCAACTCCCTGTTATTGCGCTTTCTGTATTGACAGACGAGTGTGATCCAGACAATTTAAAACCCGTTGATATTCCAGATATCATAGCACAAGCTGGAAAGGCAGAACCACAAATGATCACCCTGTTTACAGAGCTCATCAAATCACTATAAATAAAATATAATGCCTGCCGGGCAACTTTTTAAGAATTTACATTTTATTTTGTTAATTTTTATAAGAACAAAAAAACACTAAAACAATGAGCTACCTAGACGCTACACATGATGTTTATAAAGAAGCAGCCCTTACACCAGATATTGGACTTTGTTGTACAACCAACCCAGTTTGGGAATTACCAGGATTAAAAATCCCTAAAATCATGCAAGAAATGAATTACGGGTGCGGTAGCACAGTCCATGCGCGAGATTTATCAAACAATCCAAAAATGCTATATGTAGGCGTTGGTGGAGGTATGGAATTGTTGCAATTCTCTTATTTCAACCGTCAAAAAGCAGGTGTTGTAGGAGTTGATGTTGTAGATGAAATGCTAGAGGCTTCTCGCAAAAACTTTAAAGTTGCCGAAGCACAAAACGATTGGTTTAAATCTGAGTTTGTAGACCTAAAAAAAGGAGATGCTTTGCATCTTCCTGTTGATGACAACAGTATTGATGTAGCAGCACAAAACTGTTTGTTTAACATCTTTAAAGCAGAAGATTTAAAACGAGCCATTGAGGAAATGTATCGTGTTTTAAAACCTCACGGAAAATTAGTAATGAGTGATCCTACCTGTGAGCAGCCGATGAATGATACCCTTCGAGAGGACGACCGTCTTCGTGCACTTTGCTTAAGTGGCAGCTTGCCTATTGCACAATATGTTAAAGCCCTTACAGATGTAGGATTTGGAACAATCGAGATTAGAGCCAGAAAACCTTACAGAATTCTTGACCCAAAAAACTACCCAACAGAAGAATTAATTTACATAGAGTCTATAGAGGTAGCCGCTATTAAAGACCCTATGCCAGAAGACGGTCCTTGTATCTTTACAGGTAGAGCTGCTATTTATTATGGAGATGAAGATTTCTTTGACGATGGTAAAGGACATATTTTATTAAAAAACCAACCCTTAGCTATTTGTGACAAAACAACAAAAGCACTGCAAGGGCTTGGTAGAAATGATATTTATTTTAGCGAATCTACCTACCATTATGACGGCGGGGGATGCTGCTAAAAAAAACCAACAAAAAAATTGTAATTATAAAGTCTATTGCTCGACTAAGACATAGCCTTTTTTTATTTAAACGCACACCTGTTTAATTGCCATAGACTATAAATGATGAAGAATTATGTAATTATATCAACGATCACGCTTTTTCTTTTTGGCGCTAGCGCATCACAAAAAGTGGTCAATTCAAAAAAAAGTGTGCCAACATTACCTGGCCTTAACAATACAGAAGTACTCAAAAAAAACACTAGCAAAGAGGCTTTTGATCACGCAGGGTTTAATGAACTACTAAACAATTTTGTTCGTCTAGATGGAAGCGTTGACTATGCTCAATTTACAAAAAACAGAACGGTCCTGCGTTTATACATAGCTCAACTAGGCAAACAAATGCCCACAGAGATATGGAGCCATGAAGACAAATTAGCCTACTGGATGAATGCCTATAATGCCCTGACCATAGATTTAATAATAAGAAATCAACCCATTGAGAGTATTAAAGACATCAAAAAACCTTGGAAACAATCTTTATGGAAACTTGGAGGCACTCTTTACAATTTAAATGAAATAGAACATCAAATTCTAAGAAAAATGGGAGACCCTAGAATTCATTTCGGTATAAATTGTGCGTCTTTCTCCTGCCCACCCTTATTAAACGAAGCCTTTACTGCAAAAAAAGTAGATCTGCAATTAGACACTTTGGCCAAAAAATTTGTGAATGATACACAAAGAAATACAATTACACCAGAGCTAATAAGGGTATCAAAAATATTTAATTGGTTTTCAAAAGACTTCAATCAAGAAGGAAATCTTATTGATTTTTTAAATACATATGCAGACACAAAAATCAATAGCGATGCAAAAGTACTGTACATGGATTATGACTGGAAATTAAACATGTAAAAACAACTTGAACCCTATATATGTATGCCTATACATACTATTAGCATTATCATTCCTGTCCTCAATGAGGCTTCAATAATTGAAGCGCTTTTAACACACCTAAGCCAAAAAGCTACGGCGGGTAACATTTCAGAAATTTGTGTTATTGATGGAGGTAGTAATGATCAAACGGTTGGGTTAGTAATGAAATTCTCAAAAACTTCTCCCATTGCTGTTCATGTTTTCTCTTCAGAGAGAGGACGGGCTAAACAAATGAATTTTGGAGCAAAAAAATGCAAAGGCAGTATTTTATATTTTTTACATGCAGATTCAAATCCACCAAATGGGTTTGACGCCCTTATTATTTCACAAGTGAATAAACAAAAACTAGCAGGGTGTTTTAAGATGAAGTTTGACAGCAACCATTGGTGGTTAAAACTCGCTAGTTGGTGCACTGGTTTTAATTGGCGCGTGTGTCGTGGTGGAGATCAAAGCCAGTTCATTACCAAAGATCTCTTTGAAGAAATAGGAGGCTTTGATGAACAATATACTATCTATGAAGATAACATACTGATTAACGAACTCTACAAACGAAAGCAATTTGTCGTGATTCAACAATGGATAGTCACCTCTGCAAGGCTGTACCAGAAAAAAGGAATATGGAGGGTGCAATATCACTTTTTGATGATATACATGAAAAAATGGTTGGGTGGATCTGCAGATGAGATTTACAAGTATTATAAAAAACATATTTAGTAACTTTGATTAATTTTAAATAAAACACTATGACTCTAGAAAGAAAACCAAATCTAATTAAGTGGAGCTTGAAATATTCTATTAGTGCTGCAATTGCAGGAATCCTGTGTTGTGTTGCACCTGCTATTTTATTTATGTTTGGTTTAATGAGCGGTGTTTATGCTATATCTTTTGCTGATTTCTTTTACAAAGAAGACGGAAGCTCTGGAACGGGAGCCTGGGTATTAAAGGGGGTCGCATTGTGTATAGGTATCTATGGTGTTTATTCTTTCAGAAAAAAACAAAATCAATGCGCCATTGATAAGAAAAGTAAACGAAAAAATTTAATTCTATTAATTGTTACAACCCTATTTGTTGGTGTCGGTCTTTTTTTATCGATCGAAAAATGGTCCTCTTGGTATTTTGATGAGCATATCGTACCAGCGCAACAAAAAGAACTCAAAATCTCTACAAAAGAAAATTGAATAAAATAATTAAGGTCATCATTCCAGCTTACAATGAACAAAGCTCAATAGTTAAAGTCATTCAAGATATTCCGTCGATTGTTGACGAAATTATTGTAGTTAATAATAATTCTTCAGATCAAACTGCTAAAAAGGCAAGAGAAGCAGGAGCTAAAGTCTTAACAGAACTGGAAAGAGGGTATGGGCATGCTTGTTTAAGAGCTATGGCCTATGTGGCCCAACAAGAAATCAAGCCCGATATTATTGTTTTTCTAGATGGTGATTATAGTGACTACCCAGAGCAATTAACATCGCTAGTAAGGCCTATTATTGAAAAAAACATAGATCTTGTTATTGGTGCTCGTGTTAAAACACTGAGAGAAAAAGGCGCTATGACGGTGCCGCAAAAATTTGGAAACTGGCTAGCCACCTCATTAATGAAACTGCTTTTTGGTTCTCGTTTTACAGACCTTGGCCCTTTTAGAGCCATAAAGTATGACAAATTACTGGCCCTCCACATGGAAGACAAAACCTATGGATGGACTGTTGAAATGCAATTAAAAGCCCTAAGACAAAAATACAGCTACACAGAGATCCCTATGAAGTACAGAAACAGAATTGGAGTTTCAAAGGTTTCGGGTACCGTAAAAGGTGCTATATTTGCTGGCATCAAAATCCTAACTTGGATTTTTAAATATTCGTTTAAAAAATGACACTGGAAATCATCATCATGGTTATTTATTCTATTTCGCTATTGCTTATATTTATGTATGCATTAGCGCAATTAAACCTTCTCTTTAATTATCTAAATGCTAAGAAAAAAATAACGCATAGCGATACCTTTGATTTTAAAAATCCTGAGGAAATCCCCCTGGTAACTATCCAGCTTCCAGTGTATAATGAAATGTATGTAATGGAGCGCTTGTTGAACAACATTGCTACACTAGAGTATCCAAGAGAAAAACTTGAAATACAAGTTCTCGATGATTCTACAGATGAGTCTCTACAAACAACGGCAATAAAAATAAAGCAGCTACAAGCTACTGGCCTAGACATACAACACATTACACGCACCAATAGATCAGGCTTTAAAGCAGGTGCATTAAAAGAAGGTTTAAAAATAGCTAAAGGAGAATACATCGCTATTTTTGACGCAGATTTCCTTCCTCAAACCAATTGGCTAGAGCGCACCATACCTTATTTTAAAGATCCAGAAATTGGTGTGGTACAAACGCGTTGGGGACATATTAACAAAAACTACTCTATCTTAACTAAAATACAAGCCTTTGCACTTGATGCTCACTTTACCTTAGAACAAGTAGGCAGAAACAGCAAAGGGCACTTTATAAACTTTAATGGAACTGCAGGTGCTTGGAGGCGCACGTGTATTTTGGATGCTGGAAATTGGGAGGGAGACACCTTAACAGAAGATTTAGACCTTAGTTACAGAGCACAACTTAAATCATGGAAATTCAAATACTTAGAAGATGTAGAAACTCCTGCAGAATTACCAGTTGTAATAAGTGCAGCTCGCTCACAGCAGTTTAGGTGGAATAAAGGAGGTGCGGAAAATTTTCAAAAAATGGCAAGACGGGTCTTGGTAAGTAAAAATGTGTCTTTAAAAACCAAGATACATAGCGTACTTCATTTACTAAATAGCACCATGTTTTTAAACATTTTTTTAGTGGCTATTTTAAGTATCCCAATGCTTTATATTAAAAACGAATACGAGCATCTTAAAGTTTATTTCATAGTGATGAGTTTCTTTGTGATTAGCACTGTGATTTTCTTTGTTTGCTATTGGCACACTTTCAAATCTATTTATGGAGGAGGGTTCAAACAGTTTATAAAATACACTGGAATGTTTTTCGCCTTTTTCTCTGTAGCGATGGGTTTTTCGTTACACAATACTATTGCGGTCATTGAAGGGCATATTGGTATAAAAAGTGATTTTATACGTACCCCAAAATTTAATATTAGTACCCTAAAAGATAAATGGAAAGACAACAAGTACTTGAAAAATAATATTTCAGTAAACGTTATTTTTGAAGGACTCTTGATGTGCTATTTTGCCTTTGGAATGTATTCTGCCTTTATTGTAGGAGACCAAGGAGGAGATTTTGGGCTGTTCCCGTTCCACCTCATGCTTTTTATAGGCTTTGGGTTTGTCTTCTTTAAAAGCCTAACAAGCAAAGCCTAAGTAAGGCTTTATTTAAAACGTTACTTGGCGCTCCAAAATTTCGCCACCTCTATTGACAGTAACAGTTGTGGTTGCTCCCACCTCAAAACTAGCCAAGGCCTTCATGTATGACATCATATCTGGGGTGTCTAATGCACCCAATTTAACGACAATATCACCGCGTTGTAATCCTGCTTTTTGAGCTGGCTTATCTTCGCTAATGCCATCAATACGAAGGCCTTCTCCATTAAACAAATAGTCTGGAACTACACCAAGCGCTACTTTAAACATAGGAACTTCTTCACTTTCGTTTTTAGTTTTTTTAAATACTAATTGTCCTGCATCATCCAAATCTGTAACCACATTGGTAATATATGCCGAGATACGCTCCATTCCTTCATAATTTAATTTATCTGCATCGTCACCGGGTTTATGATAATCTGTATGCTGTCCTGTAAAAAAATGAAGCACTGGAATATCTGCCAAATAAAAAGACGTATGGTCACTAGGGCCCACACCACTATCGTGCTCATTAATAGTTAAGCCTTGGTCATTATTGGCAAACAATGTTTGTTTAAATAAAGGAGATGTTCCAACGCCATGGACCGCTACTATTTTTTCTTTGTTAAGCCTTCCAACCATATCCATATTTATCATGTAGCTTACCTTTTTGGTATTTATCGTTGGGTTTTTTACAAAATAATTAGAGCCTAACAGCCCCATTTCTTCTCCAGAAAAGGCCATAAACAAATAATTATTTTGAGTTACTAAAGGAGAGTTGTTTTTTAATGTTTCAGCAAGACGCAGCAGTATAGCAACACCACTTGCGTTGTCATCTGCTCCGTTATGAATTGCTGGTCCTTCTCTATGCAATGAGCCATCGCCTCCCATTCCTAAATGATCATAATGCGCTCCTATAATAACGGTATTGGGAGCATTGTTGTCTATATATCCAATGACATTGGTACCCGTTACCGACCCATTTTCTTGTATGTAAGTAAATTCAGACTGCTCGTGAGGGTTCTCGCTCGCCTTAAAGGAAAATGTTTGAGTATATTGGCCCTGGCTCCCTTTTGGAGTTAACCCAATAGCTTCAAAACGAGTTATGATGTATTTTGCAGCGAGCAACTCGCCGGGTGTTCCAGTTTGTCTGCCTCCCATTTCATCTGCCGCTAGAACAGCTACATCTTCTTGCATGGTCACCACATTTCTTGGGGCTTCGTGACAAGATATCACAAAGAGCATCATCAATCCTACAATAACTAAACGCATATCCTTATTTTTGTGCAAAATTACTGAAATATGAGACACCTTACTACCCTTGTCATTCTTTGTTTGTTACTTTCCTGTAAAAATAGCACCAAAGAAAAAACAATCTCTACTGTTGAGACCTTGTCAACAACTAGCAAAACACTTAGCGTAACAGGGGGTACTAGGGAAGCAGTATTAGATCCAGTAACTCAAGACACACTTATTTATCCAGAAGAAATACATCTTAAAAACATACGCCAGGTAACATTTGGAGGTGATAACGCAGAGGCGTATTGGAGTTTTGATGACAAGCAATTAGTATTTCAATCTAATTATAAAGACTGGGGAGTTGGCTGTGACCAAATGTTTTTAATGAATGCACAAGAAACATTTAAAGACACCAAACCTCCAATGATTTCTACTGGAAAAGGAAGAACTACCTGCGCTTATTTTCTGCCAGACAACAAACACTACGTGTACGGAAGCACGCACCTAGTAGACGAAAATTGCCCAGAGGTGCCGCTTCGTAAAAACGGTAATTATGTGTGGCCTGTGTATGACAGCTTTGATATTTTTGTAGCAGATCTAGAAGGGAATATTACCGCACAACTTACCACAGAACCCGGTTATGATGCAGAAGCAACTGTATCTCCAAAAGGAGATAAAATTGTATTTACCTCAACGCGTAGTGGAGACCTTGAACTATATACCATGAATATAGATGGTAGTGATGTAAAACAAATTACCGATGAGCTGGGCTATGATGGAGGTGCCTTTTTCTCACCAGATGGGACGAAGTTAATTTTTCGTTCTTCACGACCAAAAACCCCAACAGAAATTAAAAAATACAAAGATTTGCTAGCAGATGGCCTGGTAGAACCTGTTGATATGGAATTATACATCTGTAATGCAGATGGAAGCAACCTAAAGCAGCTCACTAATTTAGGGAATGCAAACTGGAGTCCATTTTTTCACCCCAGCGGACAAAAAATATTATTTAGCAGCAATCATGAAGCAGAGCGTGGTTTTCCATTTAATTTATACTTGATTGATCTGGATGGAAAAAACTTACAAAGGGTAACTCATGGACAAACCTTTGATGCCTTTCCTGTATTTAGCAATGATGGAAAGTACTTAGCGTTTTCTTCAAATAGAAATAACGGAGGAGGTCGTGATACTAATTTATTTATTGCCCAGTGGCAAGATTAAAAATATTGATAACTAATGGTGGATAGTAGGGGCTATTAATGATACAAATAAACACAACACAATTAAATATTTAAAAGCATATACACAACTACTGGTTCCTGTTTTTGGGAGTATAACACTTTATGTTCTTTTTGCGTATTTCTTAGAGCGAAGTGACTTTCTAAACCTACTGCTTCTATATGGTGGTTTGTTTTATGGTGCCTATAGAATGACACAATACTCCAAATTAAATTTTTGGGTCTTAGCTGCTTTCGGCATCCTATTCCGGCTTTTATTTTTACCTGCCATTCCTAATTTATCACAAGATTTTTATCGCTTTATATGGGATGGTAGACTCCTCAATCTAGGAATAAATCCTTATGTATTCACCCCACAACAGCTCTCTAATGCAGATCTACCAGCGAGCAGCTTAACTTCTTTAGACGCTATTTCAAATAGCAGCATACTCATTAAGGGTATGGGAGGCCTTAATGCAAGTCATTACAGCAACTACCCTCCTATCAACCAGCTTTGCTTTGCTTTGGCTGGCTTACTTGCTAAAGGTTCTATCCTGGGCTCTGTAATAGGTTTGCGTATCTTAATGATCTTAGCAGATATTGGTATCTTATATTTTGGGAAAAAGCTTTTAGAGAAACTCAAGCTACCTGCAAGAAACATCTTTTGGTATTTTTTAAATCCATTTATCATCATAGAACTTACTGGAAATCTTCATTTTGAAGGCGTGATGCTTCTTTTTTTAGTATGGGCATTATACCTGCTGCATAAAGACAAGTGGTTTTGGGCTGCTATATTGTTAGGGATTTCAGTTTCTGTAAAACTACTGCCCCTTTTATTACTTCCGCTATTTTATAAGTATCTAGCTCCAGAGGGACTCTTCAAAAAAGGATTCTGGATAATGAAAAAATTCTATTGGGTAGTTTTTGGAACTATCGCAATTACATTCGCTCCCTTTCTATCTAAAGTCTTTTTGCTAAACTTTGGTACAACTATTGGTTTATGGTTTCAACGTTTTGAATTTAATGCAAGTGTATACTATATCATACGGTGGATTGGATTTCAAAGTGTTGGGTGGAACATCATAGCCACCGTTGGTCTTGTATTACCACTAGTGGTAATAGCCTGTGTTATTATACTAACTTTTTTTAGAAAAAACCAAACCACACAACAACTCATCACAGGACTGCTTTTTGCTGTTTCTATTTACTTTTTATTATCCACAACAGTTCACCCTTGGTATGTAGCAACACCCCTACTGTTAAGCGTGTTTACCAAGTACAAATTTGCTTTGGTATGGAGCTTTATGGTTTTTTTGAGCTACGCAGCCTATGGCGCTGAAGGGTTTAATGAAAACCTAGCGCTAGTTGCTATAGAATATAGTGTTGTAATTGCAGTAGTTCTTTTGGAGCTATTTCAAGACAGTCAAACAAGAAATGGCTCCCATAGAGAAACCATAACTTAATTAACAATTAAAGCATAGAAAACAACTCTAACTCTTCTTTAGTTAGCGTTTTCCAGCGTCCTCTTGGAAGATCTTTCTTGGTTAAATGTGCCAAAGTAACACAGTCTAAACGCAAAATGTTGTATCCTAAATGATCAAATATTTCACGAATTACACTGTTTCCCATATGCTTGATTTTTAACCCAACTTCTTTTTTAGGTTTATTATCTACATAGCTTATTTCTTCAATCTGAATTTTCTTTGGTCCAATTTGAATTCCTTCTGAAATTTCTTTAAGATCTGCAGCTTTTAGATTTTTATCAAGCTCAACATGAAACAAACGCTCCATTCCTTTTTTACTCAATTTCTCTTTAAGTTTGTCATCATTGGTGAAAAACAATAAGCCTGTAGCATTTCTACCAAGTCTACCAATAGGAGTAATACGACCCGAAGAAGCATTAGCAACCAAATCCATCACGGTATTTCCTTTGGTGTCATTTGTACTAGTTGTAGTAGCAAATCCTTTAGGCTTGTTTAATAGCACGTAAGACATAGGCTCTGGGTTAAGACGACGCCCATCAAAACGCACATCATCTTCTAGTTTTACCTTGTAGCCCATCTCATTAATGATCTTTCCATTTACAGAAACTAAACCAGTAGCGATATAGGTGTCTGCCTCTCTACGAGAACAAATACCACTGTTTGATATGTACTTATTTAAACGAATTCCATCTACCACGTCATGTTTTTTCTTTGCTGGCTTTGGAGTAACAGTTTTTGGAGTTGGTTTTAACTCACCCGCTCTAGATTTTCCGTCTCTTGGCTTCGATGTTGCATTGCGATCATTACTTTTAAACTTCGCATTTTTACCGTGCCCTTTGTTGGCTCCTTTTGGTCTATTATCGTTTCTGCTCATGATGTAGTTTCCTGAAATTCAGGTATTTTAAATTGGGCGCAAAGATACGCTTTAAATTATGAATTACATTGATTCCCTAATCTGAAAATTAGAAAGAAAAAACATGCCAAAATATTTTAAAAACGACAGACAACGTTGTTTATTCCTCCTCCATATTATCAACAAGACAAATGGTAGATTGGCGTTCTCTGTTTACAATTAATTTGGTTACGTCTGGACGAGAGTAATGACCCACAGGATCAAAGTTTTGACGTTCTTCATATACCTTATTAAAATCTAAGGTATGGTAGATGTTTCCATCAGTCTGGGTGTCTGGTTCCAAAATCCATTCACCATCTGGACCTGCAATACAGCTACCTCCATCAGCTAAGATATCTGGACTCTTTTCTAAAATTTTAGAATAATGTGGGGTCTCTAGAGGAAAATCACTTTTTGACATCAATGCTGATACCGAAATTACATAACTGCGAGACTCTCTGGCGATAAACCGAGTAATGTCTTTGGTATTATGAGCACTTCCTGGCCAGACGGCTATGTGTAAATTCTCTCCTTGCCCGTAAAGTGATGCTCTAGGCAAAGGCATCCAGTTTTCCCAACAATTAAGCCCCCCTAGGGTAAATTGTTTAAGTGCATGGACTTTCAAGCCATTTCCGTCTCCAGGAGCCCAAACAAGACGCTCATCATAGGTAGGTTGTAATTTACGATGCACAGAGTGTATGACACCCTCTTGATTGATATAAACCAAAGAAGCATAAAGACTATGCCCTCCTCTATCTAAAGGGCGCTCTATAATGCCTAAATAAACAGCCATATGATGCTTTTTGGCCAAAGCACATACTTGGTCTAAATCGCCATTTTCTATCGTAACTGCGTTGCGAGCATAATGCGCGTAGAGTTCTTTATTAGCCTTTGTGTTCCACTTTGCACCCCCTGTTAATGCCAACCAAAATGGATAACCAGGCAGCAGACCTTCACCAAAGATAATGAGCTCAGTGTCTTTTGCTGCAGCACCCTTAATTTGCGCGTATATTCTTTCAAGCGTAGCAACTTTATCAAGCCATACTGGAGCTATTTGTGCTAGGGCTACATTCAATAAATTTTCTTTTTGCATAGGGCTAATTTAATCAATTTTGTTGATGTTTTTTGAACGACCTCGACAGCACCAATGATGCTATTTATAAAAAAAAGCATACAAACACCTAAACCAAATGTTGAGTATAGCTTTAAAAAACGCGACTCAAGACCAGATTTACGTTGATAAGCACAATACTAAAAACACCCGATACAATGATGAATTTTAAAATATTATGCAAAATAAGGTAGTGTAATCTTTTGTTAGATTTCAAGAGAATTAAATCAAAAACAACCAAGGCCACTATACTACCATAAAAATAGTAGTTCATATACCCTATTGAGAAATTCTTAAGCAGTAGTACTATTGGCACTAGAGTAACAGCACTAAGTAACCACAGCATTATTTTTGCCAAAGAAACCCCATAGACAACGGGTATGGTTTTATAATCTTGCGCTAAGTCCCCTTTTATATTTTCTAAATCTTTGGTGAGTTCCTTCATAGAAATAAGCAAAAATAGAAAGGTAGCATGTACAAAAATTACATCGCTAAAGTTTTGATAGTAAATAAACACTGCAAAAAAAGGTATGACCGCTAAAATTGCAGCGGTAATATTTCCAATAAACAAAAACTTCTTGAGTTTGTGAGAATACAGCCAAATAGCAAAAATATAGAGCGAAAAGAATAGCACAGTTCTAAAAGAAACAGAACTAGCAAATACCAGAGAAAGAAAATTAAGGATAAAATACCCCGATAGTTTTGTGTTTTGACTTACCAGCCTATCCAATACCGTTTTATTTGGTCTATTGATAAGATCTTTCTCACTATCATAAAAACTATTGATAATGTAACCTGCAGCAATGGCCGCAGCAGAGGCTAGAACTAATAGCAACACATTGACATCAAAAAGAACTTTACCTACTGGTAAATTTGGCGCCAGGATGTATACAGAGGTGAGGTATTGAGCCAGAATAATAACTAAAATATTGTACCCTCTAACAACAGAGAACAGGCTGAAAAACTTTAACATGATGTGTTTTTGTTTTCTGCTGAACATAAAAGATAAAATGAGTTGAGCGTTATCTAGAAATTATATACTACTTCTAGTTTGTGATCCTTGAGTGCTGTGCGAGCATGGTCAATATCTTCTGTAAAACCTAACATATAACCGCCACCGCCAGAACCACATAGTTTTAAGTAGTAAGCATTGGTATCAATACCTTTTTTCCAAAGCGTTTGGAACTCAGTAGGAATCATAGGTTTAAAATTATCTAGAACCACTTTAGAAAGTTGTTTTACATTTCCAAAGAGAGAATTTACATCTCCTTTTAAGAAATCATGCACACAAGCATCAGTATGTTTTACAAATTGATTTTTTAACATATTTCTAAAACCCTCCTGCTTCATGTTTTCCATAAAGATATGTACCATTGGAGCTGTTTCTCCAACAATACCAGTATCTAATAGAAATACAGCACCCTTACCGTCTACCGTCTGAGAGGGAATGTTTGCACTTTCTATATCTTCTTTGCTATTTATAAGAATAGGCAAACTTAAGTAACTATTTAAGGGGTCTAGGCCAGAAGACTTTCCGTGGAAAAAAGATTCCATAGCGGCAAAGATATTTTTTAATGTTAAGAGTTTTTCACGTGTTAAATTCTCTAGTACTGTAATTTTATCTGTGGCGTACTTATCATAAATAGCAGCTACTAAAGCACCACTACTTCCAACACCATAGCCTTGTGGAATGGTGCTATCAAAATACATTCCTTGCGCGACATCAAGCTGTAAAGCTTCTGTATTGAAGGTCGCTAAAGTAGGAGTGTCATTTTGTAATTTCTCCAAATAAACAGCAAAATGATGAAGGCTCTCATTAGATTTGATAGCGGCATCAGTGTGCTTTTGATCTGTCTTTAATGCACCTTTAAAAAAATTATAAGGAATAGAAAGCCCTTTGGAATCTTTGATGATACCATACTCTCCAAAGAGTAATATTTTTGAATAAAAGAGAGGACCTTTCATGAAAATTTAAATTATACCAATAAAGGTACATAATAATTACAAAGATACTTTAAAAGAGCTTATATATTGTTATGAAAATCTTAAAAACAAGAGTAAAAACTGTTGCCTAAGGCAATGGCTATAAAAGGATTAAATAAAGACTACAACACTGTTGCACCCTGACCTAAAAAATCATCTATGTATGCGCCATCTTTGCAAAAATGGGCGAGTTGGTCTTTGATAAACCTAGCTACAGCATCTTTTTCTGAGTCCGGATACAGCACATGAACATTGGCTCCAGCATCTAGGGTGAAACACACTTTACTACCTGTTTTGATTCTATAGCTCCAGATACGATTGAGGATTTCTAATGTATTTGGTTTCATTAAAATAAAATACGGTTTACTAGCCATCATCATGGCATGTAATTGAAGCGCTTCACTTTCTACTAGCGTAATAAAGGCATCTATATCACCCTGTTCAAAAATAGAAATGAGTTTTTCTAGGTTGTTATTTGCTTCTTTGAAACGCTCTGTAGCATAAGGGTTATGATGCATCAAATCATGACCCACCGTGCTGCTTACTTGTTTTTCATTCTTATCTACCAACAAAATAGTATCTTGGTAATTGCTGAAATTCTCATGAATAGCGTATGGGTAGCGTGTTCCAAAAAGGTTACTACTGCCTTCTATTTTTGAGTGTTCTCCCCAAACAACCAAAGGCCCCTCTAAACTTCTAGCTGCACTTCCTGAACCTAAACGAGCTAAAAAGGAAGCCTTTTGTAAGCCAAACTCTTTGTGTTGTGCTTGTTGTTCTTTAGGAAGGTTTAACTTGTTTTCTATGGCTACAAGACACATTGCTAGGGCGCTCATACCACTTGCAGAACTTGCAATACCACTACTATGCGGAAAGGTATTTTTTGTTCTAATAACAAAGTGATACTTTTTAATAAATGGAATGTAATGCTCCACACGCTCAAAGAATTTCTTAATCTTAGGCTCAAAACCTAATTCACGCACTCCATCAAGGTAGACCTCAAAATCAAAAGAATCTTCATTCTTTTTTTTAAAGTGCACCGTGGTTTCTGTTCTACATTGACTTAGGGTAAAACTTACAGAAGCATTTTGAGGTAATTGTTCTGCGTACTTTCCCCAATATTTTACCAAAGCAATATTACTGGGTGATTGATAGGACACGCTTCCGTTTTCTAGTATTTCTGTATATGGTTTTGGAATAAAGTCTTGATTGGTCATAAGTGTGGGCCCTAAATTGGATGGCTTAAATTTAAGAAGTAAAGATACGAAAATAGAGGCCTTTTAAAAATGATCCTTCACAACTTAGTACAGCATATTTTACTAGCTGTTTAAAAAGTCTTTAAGCCCTATAGCACTCCTCTGAAAATGCCTATTGAAGGCTTACTGCTTTGCAGAAATTGCCTTGGACACAATATAACCGCTCGTCCAGGCATTTTGAAAATTAAACCCTCCTGTAATAGCGTCAACATTCATTACTTCTCCTGCAAAATATAAATTAGGATGTATCTTGCTTTCAAAAGTTTTAAAATTAACCTCTTCTAAAGCTACACCACCTGCGGTAACAAACTCCTCTTTAAAGGTGCTTTTACCGTTTACTTCAAAATAGGATTGCGTAAGTTGTTGTGCTAAATTTTGAAGTTTGTTTTTAGAAATATCTGCCCAAATCTCTGTTGCTTCTATCCCGCTTGTTTGCACCAAACTTTGCCACAATCGTTTTGGAACTTCAAATTGAGCATATTTAAGAACTGTTTGTTTGGGCTGCTTAGTTTTAAGTTTTAATAACGCTACTAGGACCTCTTCTTGAGTTTGGTATAACAACCAATTAACAATAATGGTGAATTTATAGGATACTGTTTCTAATTCTCTAGCACCCCAAGCAGAAAGCTTCAAGATAGCAGGACCACTCATACCCCAATGTGTTATTAACAAAGGACCCTCGCTCTCCAAAACTACCTTGCCATTTAAGCCCATCACTTTTACACTAACCTCTTTAGAAACGCCTGGTAAATCTAGAATTCGTTGGTCTTTGATATTAAAAGTGAACAAGGAGGGTACGGGTGGTATGATTGTATGCTGTAAGCCTTTCAAAACATTCCATATTTTTGGATTACTCCCTGTGGCTATAACAATCTTTTGAGCTGCATATAAATCAGAGGTGGTTTTAATAGTCCAAGCATTGTCTTGTGTATGAATCTCTTTTACAGGCTGACCTTTTAATAATGAAATACCAAGGGTTGAGATTTCTTTTAAAAAACAATCTATAATCGTCTGTGAAGTATTTGTGGTTGGAAACATTCTACCATCTTCTTCCATTTTAATAGAAACCCCTCTTTGTTCAAACCAAGCTAGGGTATCACCTGTCATAAATGTATGGAAAGGACCCAACAATTCTTTCTCTCCTCTTGGATAATTTTTAGAAAGGTCACTGGGCACGAATTCTGCATGGGTAACATTACATCTTCCGCCTCCAGAAATTTTTACTTTAGTAAGCACCTCGTTACCTCGCTCTAAAATAGCAACTTTAAGTTTGGGGGAAATGGTTTTAAGGTTGATCGCAGCAAAAAATCCTGCCGCTCCACCACCAATTATAATAACATCGTATGCTTTGATATTCACAGGCTAAAAATACATATAATTGAATTGATTGTTCTCAAGAACTAAGATGACATTTTAAAATAAATACCGGGGTTTTGATTGCAGTAACGCAGAGAAAAAAGCGCAAAAAAACAAACAATACAATGAATTAGTGAGAAATAAAATCTTTTAAATAATAAGGCTCAAAATAAGCAACATCTTCAAAAGTGCTTTTACTGTATTTAGTATTAGCAACCCCTGCCATTTGAGAGGCAGATGGTAAGGCATCATTTATAAAGGTAGCATTTGGATGGGTACATACCTCTTGAAACTTTTTGACACCATCGCCAATAAAAGTCACCTCTGCACCAGCAAGGTATGTTTCAAAAGAATCTTGTGTTATAATTTGAGCTTGCGTTTCTCTTATTTGTTTTATTTTGGTAGAAAAAACAGCAGAGTAGACTTCCATTCTTCTAGCATCTAGCATAGGGACTACCAGAGTGCCATCAACTTGTCTTGCCAATGATGCTAAGGTTGAAATAGAAATTAAAGGAATATCTAGGGCATAACAGAGACCTTTTGCGGCAGAAACTCCAATTCTTAAGCCCGTGTAAGAACCAGGGCCTTTACTAACAGCAACAGCATCGAGCTTGTTTTTTGAGATCTTGGCTACTGCAAGCACCTGTGTTATGTACTGCTGTAATTTTTCTGCATGAGAAAAATGCTGCGCTGGCTCATTCTTAGGATTGTCCTGCATTAAAGCAATAACGCTTCCATGAACCGAAAGCGCTACAGAGCAATTTTTAGTTGCTGTTTCTATGCAAAGTATTGTTGCCATTATTCTTCTATATCTTCTAACTCCTCTTGTTTAAGATCTATAAGATCATCGCATTTTAAAGATTTTGTGACTGTATTATAAGGCCCTGTTATTACCTCATCTCCAGCTACTAATCCAGAAAGAACCTCAATATTACTATCGTCTTGAATTCCAGTTTTAATTACACGAAGTCCAGCTTTTGAACCATTTTTTACAAAAACCACTTCATACTTTTGCTGCTTAGCAGATGTGATTTTATTTTTCTTGACTTTTTCTTTGGTGCAAGTAGTGTCTGTTTTTATTACAACAGCGCTAATTGGAACTCCAATAATATTAGTCCTTGTATTGGTGATAATATCTACTGTTGCTGTCATCCCTGGACGAAATGGAGAATAACTTTCTGGTTTCCCCTCTGTTAGGTCTGCATATGATGCAGGCAAAATACGAACTTTTACCTTAAAATTAGTTACTTGATCTGCAGACAAGGCAGTTAGGGCAGAATTAGCAATCTCTGTTACTTGACCTCTAAACTCTCTTTTTAAATAAGCATCTACCTCAACAATAGTTTGATCACCAACATTTACTTTTACAATATCATTTTCATTTACATCTACCTCAACCTCCATGTTCGTAAGATCTGCTACACGAACAATCTCTGTTCCAGCCATCTGTGCAGTTCCAACAACACGTTCTCCCAGCTCAACGGCCAATCTTGAAATAGTTCCAGACATAGGAGCATAGATAGCCGTACGAGATAAATTATCGCGAGACTGCTTTAAACTTGCGGCTGCGCTCTTTACACTATAGAAAGCAGATTTTACATTAGCTTGTGCACCTTCATATTCTGCAATAGAACGATCCCAATCTAATTTTGAGATAACTCCTTTGTCAAACAGCGTTTTATTTCTATCGTAGTTTGCTTTTGCATTTCTAGCCGAAGCTTCTGCTTGTGCTAATTGTGCCTTAACATTTTGAAGTCCTGCTTGACTTTGACTTACTACTGCTTGAATTAAATCTGGATTGATCTTCACCAACAGTTCTCCTTTTTTAATCTCTTGTCCCTCTTTGATAGGAAGCAATATAATTTCTCCAGAAACCTCAGAAGAAAGAGCTACTTCTACCTCTGGTTGTATTTTTCCTGTAGCGGCTACAGTTTCAATGATATCTATAGGCGTGATCTTGGCTATCTCAACCTCTTTGCCTCGTTTGGTTTCTCCAAACACGCCGGCCTTTTTACCTCCAACTAGAACAACTGCAACAAGTGCAACAATACCTAAAATCCAAAAAAGTGTTTTTTTCTTCATATTAAAATTTTAACTCGGTGGCTGGAATACCGAAGTATAACTCCAACACCTTGATTTTAAAAATATAATCGTACTTACTCCTATTTAATTCTACAACAGCAGTATCGTAGCGCAACTTAGATTGACTAAAATCAAAGGCATTGGTAGCCCCAGCGTCATATCTATCATTTGCATATTGAAATGCTAACTCTTGAGATGCTACAGATTTTTGAGCCGCCTCATAGGCTTTTCTTGAACCTTCTGCATCCACATATGCTTGATATACATTTGACTCTAAATCTAGTGTTGCTTGCTCTAATTGAAGTTTACTTCTTTCTAGAGAAATCTTACTTCGCCTTACATTTGCTTTTACCGAGAATGCATTAAATACAGGAATACTTAATTGTAAGCCATAACTAATTCCGTCATTTTCATAGGCTTGATCTAAGAAAGGATCTGCACTTACTTCGCTACTTATCGTGTTAGGAAATTGCCCCACAACCGTTTGCCCTGTTTGTTCAACAATACCAATTTCCTGCGTTATAAAAGGATTGTTTGGATCTAGTGCTTGAGTGAAATTGCTTGCATCTGTGTATCGTGTATTATAACCAAAGAATGCACTTATAGTTGGCCAGTTTCCTCCTTTAGCTATTTGTACATCTTTTTGTGAAATGCGTACGTTTTGGGCTGCAATTTTAACTTCAGAACGAGACTCTTTAGCACCCGCTATGATTTCGCTTACTGTTTTTAAACCAACAGTGTTATTAACCACCTCGTAGTCCTCGTCTACAACATCAAAGTTTTCGTAGTCTTTTATTAGTAATAATTGCGCTAGGCCAATTAAAGAGATTCTAACTGCATTTTCTGCTACCGCTATTCGTTGTTGCTCACCTGCATTTGTGGCATCAATTTCTAATAAATCACCTCTAGGTAAGACCCCTGCATCCACCAACTTTTGGGTGCGCTGTATTTGCTGTTTAGTTACTTGGTTTTGGGCAACAACTGCCGCTGCATTTGCTTTGTTTAATAAAACCTGTAGATACCCATTAGCAACAAACAAAGAAATATCATCCTTCATTTTTGCTAATCTGTACTGACTTGACAATTGCGATAACGCTGCACGTTGCACTCTTTTATAATTTCTTAAACCATCAAAGAGTGTATACCCAACATTTACAGAACCATTAACAGATAAAAATGTTGTGGTTTGAGCATTATTGGTTAGCGGGTTAAAACTCAACCCTGTATTCTCTGAGGTATTAGTATTAAAGTTTAATGAGGGTAAAAAAGCCCCACTAGCAGTCATCTTATCAATGTCTGTAGCTGCTAAGTCTAGCTCACTTTGTTTTACTGATATGTTATTGTCTAAGGCGTACTGCACACACTGTGCAAGTGTCCATTTCTTTACCTGGGCATCTGCCGCAGTAGCAATGGTTAAGACAAAAAATAAAATTCCTAACTTTTTCATACGTTGATTGTAGTTGTTGTGTAAGTCTTTAGCTTAATCAAATTGTTACACTATTTGTAAAATATTAAATTAATTACTACCAGGCATTGCCTCCAGGAGCTGGTTTTAATTGATTCCAAACCTTAATATTGTCTTGTGGTGTTACGCCACCTAAAATCTCTACATAAAGACCATCACTAACTCCAAGTTTAATATCTCTACGCTCAAATTTTTGTTCACTTGTTGCTACTTCTACAAATGGCTTTTTTGTTTTTACATCATATTGAACTAGGGCTTCTTTTATGCTTAATACATCTTCGGCCTTTGCTAAAATAATAGAAGCGTTTGCACTTAGTCCTGCACGAATAAAAGTGTTGTCCTGCTTGTTAAGGGTACCCTTTATTTCAAATTGTATGGCGCCATTTTCACTCACTCCTTTAGGAGCAATAAAATCAAGTACGGCATTAAACTTTTTATTTTCAATAGCACCAACTGTAATTTCTAGCGGCAGGTTTTCTGTTATTTTTCCAACTTCACTCTCATCTACTTTTCCTTCAAAAATCATTTTTTCAACATTCGCAAGGGTTGCTATAGTTGTACCATCATTAAAGTTGTTAGACTCTATTACTTGGTTACCCACCTTTACAGGAACATCAAGTACCATGCCCGACACGGTAGCTCTAATCTCTGTATTGGCTGCGGCACCTAGGCCACTTGCTGTACCTGTTTTTACAATATCAAAGGTTTGTTTTGCCCCTGTAAGCAATACATTTTCTTGATTATATCGCTGTTGTGCTTGACTATAGCTCAATTGAGCTTGATCAAAATCATTTGCAGAAGTTACTCCTTTGTCAAACAAATCTTTTTGACGCATATAAATACGCTTCTGGCTTTCTAGTGCTAACCGCGCTGTTTCTACTTGTATTTTAGCACTGTTTATATTGTTTTTAGCACTGTTTAAAGAATTAACGTTTGGCACTACCTTTACCTTGGCAATTAAATCACCGCTTTGAACAACATCCCCAGCCAAAACAAATATTTCATAGATAATTCCTGAAATATTAGGCTTAATTAGAACCTCTTCTTTAGGAACAATATTTCCTGTAGCCACTGTCTTTTTTACAATAGTTTTAATACTGGCTGTTTCTGTTTGATATACTACAGGATTTGTTTTATCTTTTGAATAGATGTACCAAATACCTGCAGAAAATGCAATTACTATGATAAGTAATGTGATGATAGTTCCTGTTCTTTTCATTTCTATAGCCCTTATAACAGGGTGCTTTTTAGTTAAACGTTTGTTTTTAATGTTTCTAAAATTATAACATTTCAGAAAGTATTAATCTATCCGTAATGCATCTACGGGTTTCATCTGTGTGGCTCTGGTAGCAGGAATTAAACCCGCTAAAATTCCAGATACTATTAAAATAAATAAAGCAATGCCAATCACGCCAATGTCTACAGAAGGGTTGGCAAAATTTTCTACCGGGCCACTTAATGTTAGTACATAATTCATTAACCAAATACCACCAGCAGATACTGCAACTCCTACCATACCCGAAAGTATTGTAAGCACTAATGATTCTTGTAATACCTGTGCTCTAATATCCCAGGGGGTTGCACCCAACGCGCGCCGAATACCAATTTCTTTGGTGCGTTCTTTTACTACAATTAACATGATATTACTAATACCAATAACTCCAGATAACAACACTAGGGCACCCACGAAAAATCCTACAAATTTTAAAATATCAAACAAACCTGTAATCTTCTCGAAAGATTCTGCCAAGTCACGATTACCTATAGCCCTTTGATCATCTGGATGTATGGTACGCTGCTCCCGCATAATTTCTAAAACCCTTGGTTTTAAAGTAGTAATACTTAAATTATCTTGCGCAGTAATAGCAAAATACATTACATTATCTGCATTATTAAATACTTGATTAAAAGTAGTAAAGGGCACGTAAACAGTATTAGCTAACTCTTCACTATCTCCTCCACTACTTGGGGCTTTAAAGGTTCCAACCACCAGAAAATTGACGCCATTAATCTTTATGTAATCACCTATTGGGTTTTCCCCAAGGTCAAACAAACTCTCTACAACACCTTTACCTATAACCACAGCTTTGCGCTTTTCGTTAATGTCTGAATAGCTTATAAAACGCCCCGCTAGAATATCCATAGGTTGCTGTAGTATATACTCTGGGTAATCGCCACAGACTTTAAAAGCACCTGTTTTTTCTTTTCTTGTAACATTATTAGCACCTTGATAACCGCCCAATTGGTTTCTTGGAGAGACAATTTTCAATTCTGGTATTTTTTCTTTTAGAATCTCACCATCAATCATCTTAAATTGCACGCGTCTTCCTTTTGGCAACCCTTTATAAGGCTTTGAAGTTCCTTGCCCCCATACAAACATAGAGTTGGTGGCAAAGTCTCCAAAATCTTTACTTACACCATTTCTAAGCCCCGTGACTAATGCTAATAATAAAACAAGAATAAAGATGCCCCAAAACACACCAAATGCGGTGAGCATCGTTCTAAATCTATTAGCATTTAATGCCTCTAGTATTTCGTTCCAGCGATCTTTGTTAAACATTGTTTTATTTTTTATTGATCTTAAAATGTAATAGCAAAAAAACTACTCATCTCTTAATGCGTCTATAGGTTTGATATTGGCTGCCCTTCTTGCAGGGAAATAACCTGCAAGTGCCCCAGCAAAAATTAAAATAAATACCGTTGTAATAGCTGTGTTAAAATCTACTTGTGGAGATTTGATAAAATCATTATCGATCATTGGGCTTATAATCTGCAACAAGCCAACGCCAAGAAAAAGACCAATAAATCCAGCAATGGAGGTAATAAAAATTGACTCTTGCAAAATCAATCCAATAATAGAACTTGGCAAAGCTCCAATAGCTTTACGGATTCCAATTTCTTTAGTGCGCTCTTTTACAATAATGAGCATAATATTACTAACCCCTACAACACCTGCAATAATAGTTCCAATGCCAATAAACCAAAAAACATTACGTATAATATCAATAAGGCTATAAATCTTTTTGGCTTCTTCCAGGGTGTTATCTACACGCACTGCGCTTCTGTCATCAGGAGAAATAATATATTTTGATTTAAGGTCTTGTTTAATGTTTTGTGAAAGAGCGGTACTAAGGGCTACAGCCTGATCAAAATCATTATGCATCTTTACTGTGTAAGCGAGTGATCTAACCCTATCACCACCATTAAAAGCAATTTGCGCAGTTGGAAGTGGCACAAAAACGCGTCCTTCTTCTCTTGCCCCTCCTGGGTCTGTATACACCCCAATTACTTTAAAGTTAACTCCAAATATGGAAATAATTTCACCAACAGGATTTTTCTCTTTAAACAAGTCTTCTTTAATAATATTACCAATAACTGCTACCTTACGGGTTTCAGACATATCATCTTGGCTTAAAAAACGACCAGAGACAAGACTGGCATTTTCAATAAATTGTTGGTCTGGATTGGCACCCTCTAATCTGTAATTTCCAGTCTCTCCATTATAGGTAACTTGACTTGACCACATATTATAGATGGCCGTTTTGTATTCTAGTTGATCTGCATATGCATTATTGATTTGAGAAAAATCATCATTATGCAGTTGTATTCTTCGCCCTGGGTTTAAGCCCTTATATTCTTTGGTTGTGACGCGAGTTCTTATAGAGATCCGGTTAACAGCATCTTGCTCAAATTGGGTTTTTACACCTTTTTGAATACCACTACTAAAACCCAGAAGAATAACCAAAATAAAAATACCAGATGCCACAGATAGCCCTGTTAAAAAAGTGCGGAGCTTATTTTTACCAATAGCTTCAAATATTTCTTGCCAACGATCTATATCAAACATGCGCTTCAGCGTTACGTCTGGCTTCATCTGCCCGTACTTGAGTTACTATGGTGTCATCTATAATCAATCCATCTTTAAGCCTCACGATACGCTTGGTCATGTGTGCAATGTCATCTTCATGAGTAACTAAAAGTATGGTTTTACCTTCATCATTAATTTGCTGAATTAACTCCATAACCTCACAAGATGTTTTTGTGTCTAAGGCTCCTGTAGGCTCATCAGCTAGGAGCACCTTAGGGTCACTTGCTAGTGCACGTGCAATTGCAACGCGTTGTTTTTGACCTCCAGAGAGCTCGCTTGGTAAATGACTTGCCCAATTTGCCAATCCAACCTTCTCTAAATAATGATATGCTTTTTCCATGCGCTCTGCACGTTTTACACCCTGGTAATAAAGCGGCATCGCAACGTTATCTAGTGCTGTTTTGTAGTTAATTAAATTAAATGATTGGAATATAAATCCTAAAAATTGATTTCTGTATTTGGCTGCAACTTTTTCGTTTAGGTTTTTAATGAGTTTTCCGTCAAGTGTATATGAGCCCAAATCTGCCTCATCTAACATCCCTAAAATATTTAATAAAGTTGACTTCCCTGACCCTGAAGAACCCATAATAGAAACCATTTCACCTTCTTTGACAGAAAAGTCAATCCCTTTTAAAACATGTAGCGAGTTACTACCCATGTGATATGATTTGTGTAAATCGCTTATTTCAATCATGTTGTATTTTATTGAGTTACAAAGTAACAGCCCCTTAAACTGTTAGGCTGTCAAATTCTTGTTAAGACTTTATAAAGTTGTATTGCAGATAAGATATACATTAGACTATAAAAAGCGCTAATTGTTACGCCCTCATTAAAAAAAAATAAAAGACCACTAGGTAGTTTTCTGGCGATTCCTGTAAACCAAGTATGCTACAGTTCCTACCAAAAGGTAAGGAAAGACCATTAAATACATAATCCCGTTATTTATACCCTTGGCGGCTGTACCACTCTGCTCACTTTCAAGCACAGCACGACACATAGCGCATTGCGCCTCTGCAGGAAGCACACATATAAGTAGTAAAAGAAATATCAGCCCTATTTTCATATCAAGTAGGATAGTATGGTGAAATCATAAGAAAGACAATAACCCCTGTAACAGCAACATATAACCACAACGGGAATGTAATTCTCGCTATTTTTTTATGCATTTTAAAGTCGCCACGAATAGCTCTTACGTAGGTAACTAATACAAAGGGAATAACAGTTACCGATAGTGTAATATGGGTAATTAACAACAAATAGTAAACATATCTAATAGCCCCTAATGCTTGAGATTCTATCTCTGATACTAATCCATCTGCATTTGTATCGCCAAATTTTGTTGAATCTGAAGTCATATGGTACACAACATACATCAGTAAAAACAAAACAGATAACCCTATTGCTAATTTCATAAAGGTTTCATGCGCGTTTCTATTACCTTGTTTAATGTGATAAAGCGCTATAATTAAGACAGCCGCAGTAAGTGCGTTAACACTCGCATAAATTGGAGGCAAAAAGCCCATGCGTTCAACACCAGGAATTCTAACAGTAAACAATATTGCTACCGCTACTGGGATGACTATGGAAAGAATCCATATCCATAAAGTATATTTACTCTTGGGTTGTTTTGTTTGTGTTTCCATTATAATATTTTTTTAATATCGGTTATCAACATATCGATTCCCTCCTGTTCAAGGCCGTTGTAATAAAATAAAGGATTGCCGTGTTTATCTTTTCTGGAACGCACCATTCCATTTTGATCTATAAGTGCAAATAATCCCGAATGAGAAAAACCATCTATCTCATCTTCATCTTCTGCAGCAAAAAGTTTAAACCCCTCGTTTGAAAGTGTATGAATGATCGTCTTATCACCCGTTAAAAAATTCCAGTTCGGATGATTTGCTCCATATTGATTGGCATATGCTTTTAGCACCTGTGGAGTGTCATATAATGGATCTATTGAGAAGGAAGCAATTGCAAAATTTTCTTGGTCTGCAAATACATCCTGCACCTGCAACATGTTTCTATTCATAATAGGGCAGATCGTGGTGCAGCTAGAGAAGAAAAATTCTACAACAAATACCTTTCCTTTATAAAATTCATTGGTGATAGTGTTGTTGTCTTGATTTACAAAAGTAAAAGCAGGAACCTCTTGCAAAGTCAATAATACCTTTGATGTGTCAACAACTACATCTGCATCTTGACTTTTAGCCTTGCTCATTCTATTGCTATCTACAATGGTATTATTAACAATACGATCATGTATTTTAGGAATAAACAAAATGGAGAAAATTAAAATAACCGCAAAAAGACCTATATACTTTGCTTTCATTATTCTTGTTTTACTAAGATTTCATTTCGCCTACTGTTCTCTTTGGTTTCCTTTCTATACTCTGCCAAAACTACTTTCACGTCATCACTCATTCTGTTATTGATATCTCCAATATCTGCAGAGTTATATCCATACACTAAGCCGTCTTGCATATCTTCATCATCGTTTCTACCTCGCAAGCGAACATCCTTGTCAATAATAAAAACAAAACTACTAGAGAGTGACCCATCAAGTGTGTAGCCGCTTTTGAGAGAGGCAAAGACCTCCTCTATGGCCTGTGGAGTTCCAAAGGCATATGTCCAGGCAGATGTCGCTGCAATTTCTGAAATTTTTGCAGTTAGTATTTTAGCACCGTTTCTTGCCTCTTCTGGTAAGAGAATTAAGAACTGAAATTCATTATACTCATGGTTTTTTTTGTAAATCTTGTGTGCCAAGTTATAGGTATAGGCTTTGGTCTGTAGAGGTGTTTTTCCGAAAAAACCAAGAACTGTGATTTTATTATCTAACGTGACAGGGTTCCCGTTCAGGTCCTTAAAACTAGAGACACTACTCACGTCTTCTGATAGTACGGGGAGTTTCCCGAAATTATTAACTCCAGTTGCAAAAAACATATAAATGGCAATGGGCAACAAGAACAATACTCCAAGGACTATTTTCTTTTTAATACTCTTTTCTGATGTTTCCAAGAATTTGATTTAGTATTACAAAAATACACTACAAAACAGTGTTTACCAAGAAGCCTATTGTTAATATTCAAATAAAATATGCGAATAAAAAAATCCTGCTAATATAGCAGGATTTTTAAGGTGGTGTAAATTACTTTGTGTGAGTTAAAAATCAAACTTAACGTAATTGTTTTTGTATACTTCAAAAATATAATCTCCTTCAATAAGAAGAATTAAAACTAAGTAGCAAATTAAGAAAATAGCGGTCCAAACAACCATACGTCGTAAAGATTTTGTTTCATCTCGCATGTGCATAAAATCCCAAGTGATGTAGTATGCTTTTACTATAGTAAGGACAATGAAAATTAAATTCAATGGCTTCATGTAAATAAATGGAGACAAAAAAATATTTGCAAAAGTTGCAAACAATTCACCTTCAAAAGGAGACAAAAAAGGACTCATTAAAGATGCTGGTTTAATAATACCAAAAGCGACTTCAACAATCGTTATAATAGAAAGGAATATAAATACTCCCCAAATTTTTTGTTCGATAGATTTGAACTTAAGCCTTCCTCTAAAGATTGCTAAACTGTGTTGGTGATGTCCCATTTTATATACTACTAAATATGATTATTATTTAAACAAGGTAAAAGAAGGTAAATACAAATACCCAAACTAGATCGACAAAATGCCAATACAATCCTACTTTTTCTACCATTTCATAACTCTTTCTGCGCTCATAAGTTCCTATAACTACGTTAAAGAAAATAATGATATTAATCAATACCCCTGAAAATACGTGGAAGCCGTGGAAACCTGTAATAAAGAAAAAGAAATCTGCAAATAATGGATGCCCATACTCATTGCGTTTGAGGTTTGCTCCTTCCACTACCAACTTCCCGTCATTTTGGATTTTTTCAATTGAAGCAGCTCTAGATAAAACAGTTGGATGCCCATTTTCATCTAAGTATTGTGTACGTATTAACAAATTGTCATTCGCTAAGAAACCAGCTGTTACTTCTTCAAGGTTATAAGAGGTTTGTTGATTACCGCCCATAAACCAAACACCGTTACTCTCTGCATGTTCTGTTGCAGTGCTTTGCATGGATTCCGCAAAACTACCAATAGCAACACGACTTCCTTCAGTGTCTAAAAATTGTAATATTTTACCACCTCTAGTTTCTACAGCACCGTAATCTCCTTTGATAAATGTTGCCCATTCCCAGGCCTGTGAACCCACAAATATAGCACCTCCAATAATGGTTAAAAACATATACATTGCCACTTTACTTTGCTGCATTTTATGTCCTGCATCTACAGCTAACACCATCGTTACAGAAGAAAAAATAAGAACAAAGGTCATAAAGGCAACGTAGAACATAGGTGCTGGAACTCCATGCAAAAACGGAAAGTGAGTAAATACCTCATCGGCGATAGGCCAAGCATTTACAAATTTAAATCTTGAAAAGCCGTAGGCGGCTAAAAATCCAGAGAAAGTCAAGGCATCAGAAACGATAAAAAACCACATCATCATTTTACCATAACTAGCCCTTAATGGTTGGTTTCCACCTCCCCAAACATCGCCTTCAGGCGTTGTTGATGCAACAGTTGTTTCCATAAATAGAAATCAATTTTTAATTTAGTTCAAAAATACATTAATTTTTTATCTCACGAAATATAAAAACAAAAACAGATAGACCCATAAGATGTCTACAAAGTGCCAAAATGTAGTAGCAAGTTCAATGCCAAGGGTTTTTCCGTTTGTATACTTTAATTTGTAATGATTATAAATTACTATCAAGACACAGATAAGACCAACAACAATATGCGCGAGGTGTAATAACACCACTAAATATATAAATGATGTGGTAATACTACTTTCACTCCCTGTAAAAAAATATCCGTTATCTATAATTTGTGAAAAACCAAGAAATTGTAAATACACAAATACGACCCCTAGTATAAGCGTTGTTAACAGCAAGACCATCCCTTTAGAATTCTGCTCAGCCTTCACGGCTTTCTTTGCCAGAATAAACGTAATGCTACTCAATATCATTACAGCAACACTAGTAAAAAATGCTTGCGGTATTTCAAAATCTGTCAACCAATCTGGGCGTTCTTTACTAATAAT
>CEST01087346.1_pt1 | contig 66461 bp, 61 predicted proteins | sample 326921 | NCBI WGS metagenome assembly CEST01 (sample SAMEA2621509, study PRJEB7988) | marine metagenome | biome: marine biome (ENVO:00000447); feature: surface water layer (ENVO:00002042); material: "saline water (ENVO:00002010), including plankton (ENVO:xxxxxxxx)" | depth 5 m
ATATTAATTTTTCTGCGGGTGGATTTCAAGCAAAATATGGAGATAAACTATCATCTGTATTAGATATTACCTACAGAAAACCTTTAGCGTCTGCAGTTACTATTGATGGAAGTTTACTTGGTGGAAGCATTACTTTTGAAGATGTTTTTTTAGATAAAAAATTAAGTGCTATAGTTGGACTTAGGTATAGAGATAATAGCCTTTTTGTAAATTCTAAACAAATAGAAACTAATTTTAAACCACGCTTTACAGATGTTCAAGGATTTCTATCATACAAGCAAAACGAAAAGCTAACAGTCAATTTCTTAGGAAACTTTTCTATAAACAAGTATGATTATGAGCCTGTAACTCGAAGAACTCGCTTTGGGACTGTCGCAAATCCATTGGAATTAATTGTCTTTTATGATGGTCAGGAACAAGATAGATACTTAACAGCTTTTGGAGCATTAAGCGCTGATTATCATGTAAATGATAATTTGACATTAACAGCTACAGCGTCAGTATTTAATACACAAGAAGAAGAATATTTTGATATTGCAGCTTCTTATAATTTAGGAGAAGTTGATTCTAATATTGGATCACAGAGCTTTGGAGATGTCACTTTTTCTGAAGGAATTGGATCACAATTAAATCATTCTCGCAACGATTTAGATGCATTAATTAGCAATATTCAATTTAAGGGAACTTATAAAGAATCAAGTAACCAGGTAGATTTTGGAATCAAATATCAAACGGAAGATATTCGCGATCGTGTTCGTGAGTGGGAAGTTATAGACTCTGTTGGATTCTCAATACGTCCCCTGGGTTTAGAATTAATAAATGATCAGCCATATAGTTCTTTTACTGGACCAATAGAACCTTTTCAAAACATTAGAGCAGAAAACACCTTAACTATCAATAGGATTTCCGGATTTGTACAATACAGTAAAAAAGGCTTTATTGGACAAAATAAAATATGGTTAAATATTGGTCTTCGGGGTCAAGCATGGACTGTAAAATCAAATACAAATTCAGTTGTAAACCAATTTATCTTAAGTCCAAGGCTGCAATTTGCTATAAAGCCAGATTGGGAGAAAGATATGTTATTTAGATTCTCAAGTGGAGTTTATTCTCAACCTCCATTTTACAAAGAATTAAGAGGTTTTGATGGAAACATAAATCCTAATGTAAAAGCACAAAAATCTGTCCATGTCGTACTTGGAAGTGATTATAGCTTTACCATGTGGAATAGACCTTTTAAACTGACCACCGAAATTTACTACAAAAGTTTATCTAATATAAATCCATACAATGTTGATAATGTCAGAATACGTTATCAAGCAAATAATAATGCGAAAGGATATGCAACTGGATTGGATGTTAGACTGAATGGTGAATTTGTCCCCGGAAATGAGAGTTGGATTAGTTTAGGTATCCTAAAAACAGAAGAAAATATTGATAATCGTGGGTATATTGCTAGACCTTCTGACCAAAGATTTAAGTTGGGAATTTTATTCCAAGATTATGTGCCTAATTTACCTGACTTAAAAGCTTATTTAAACTTAGTCTATAATTCTGGAGTTCCTGGAGGTGCACCTGCCTATGCAGATCCTTATAACTTTCAAAATAGATTACGAGATTATAGACGTGCAGATTTAGGAGTATTGTATGTTTTTACTGATGCTAATAAAAGGTTTTTAACAGGGTTTTTAAGTCAGTTTAAAGAATTAACAGCTGGTTTAGAACTATTTAACATGTTTGATATTCAAAATTCTATTACAAACACGTGGGTAAGAGATGTAGCAACAAAAAATCAGTTTGGAGTTCCTAATTACCTATCTGGCAGAATTTTAAATTTCAGGATTGGAATGAAGTTTTAGCCATAAAATATATGTGATGAAATTAATAAAGACACTTTACCTACTTATTTTTACTTGTACATTAGTTTCTCAAAATCTAAGTTTTGAAGCTTACAATCCAACTTCTACATTAGTAGTTCCAGGTAAACTTATTAAAAGAGCTAAATTTCCTTTTATAGATATACACGGACACCAATACAGAATGCCAACACAAAATCTATCACTAGTAATTTCAGCTATGGATTCATTAAATATGGGGATCATGGTTAATTTAAGTGGAAGAACCGGTACAGATTTACAAAAATCTATTAGAAATATCGCAGAACATTATCCGAATCGTTTTGTTGTTTTTGCAAATATTGGCTTTCATCAAAATGTTGGTAAGAAGGGCTGGGTAGAAAAAACTGTTCTTCAACTAAAAGAAGATGTTAAAAATGGAGCAAGAGGTTTAAAAATATACAAAAGTCTTGGGCTAAGAGATATAGATAACAAAGGTAATCGTATTAGTATAGACGATGATAGATTAAATCCTATATGGGCAACATGTGCTAGCCTAGGAATTCCTGTTTTAATTCATTCTGCTGATCCAAAACCATTCTGGAATGATTTTAATGCAGATAATGAAAGATGGTTAGAGTTAAAAACAAAGCCCAGAAGAAAAAGAAGTGCGACCAACCCTGCTCCATGGGAAACCATTATGCAAGAACAATACAATCTATTTAAAAAACACCCTAAAACAATTTTTATAGCAGCACATATGAGTTGGTTGGCTAATGATTTAGGAAAGCTTGGATACTTACTTGATGAAACACCTAATATGAATGTTGGTATTGGCGCTATCATCGCAGAATTAGGAAGACAGCCTAGATTTGCTAAACAATTCTTTATCAAATATCAAGATAGAATTTTATTCGGGAAAGATAGCTGGAAGCCTGAAGAGTTTCCAACCTATTTTAGGGTACTAGAAAGCGATGATGAATACTTTCCTTATCATAAGAAATATCATGCTTTCTGGCGAATGTATGGACTTAATTTACCTGATGATGTTTTAAAAAAAATATACTATGAAAATGCTTTACGTTTAGTACCTGGTTTAGATAAGAGTTTGTTTTCAAACTAAAAAAATAAAACTATCAAAGTATTTGTGCAGCGTGATCTTTAGTTTTTACTTTATAAATTACTTTATCTATAAAACCATTGGCATCAATTACAAATGTAGTTCTATGGATACCGTCATATTCTCTACCCATAAATTTTTTTGGTCCCCAAACACCAAATCCATTGATAACTATATGATCTTCATCAGCCAATAAAGGGAAAGGCAATTCATATTTAGTTACAAAGTTATTTTGTCTTTTTTCTGAATCTGCACTTACACCTAAAATTTCATAACCTTGTGCTATAAATGTTTGATAGTGATCTCTTAAATTACAAGCTTCGGCTGTACACCCTGGGGTACTAGCTTTAGGATAAAAGAAAATAACTAATTTCTTTCCGCTATAATCAGCTAATTTCCTAACAATTCCTTGATTGTCTTTTATTACAAAGTTTGGTGCTTTATCACCAACTTTTAGTGTGTTCATTTTTTTTTATTTTTTAAAGTAGCAAATATACAAAAGTGTTTAGAAGATTCTAAAACCAACTTTTGTAACTTTGTGAACTAATAATTTTGTAGCTAAAAAATATGACCAAGGCCGAAAAGGTTCAATTTATAATTAATATTCTTCAAAAAACCTATCCTAAAATACCCATTCCTTTAGATCATAAAGATCCATATACTTTATTGATTGCTGTACTTCTGTCTGCTCAATGTACAGATGTTAGAGTAAATAAAATTACACCATTATTATTTGCTAAGGCAGATAACCCCTTTGATATGATAAAAATGACTGTAGAAGAGATTAAAGAAATTATAAGGCCTTGTGGATTATCTCCAATGAAATCTAAAGGAATTTATGGTTTGTCAAAAATTCTAATTAAAAAATACAATGGTGAAGTTCCTACATCTTTTGAAGGACTGGAAGAATTACCAGCTGTAGGACATAAAACAGCCAGCGTAGTGATGAGTCAAGCATTTGGTGTTCCTGCATTCCCAGTAGATACACATATTCACCGCTTACTATATCGATGGAATTTAACTAATGGTAAAAATGTAGTTCAAACTGAAAAAGATGCTAAGAGATTGTTTCCAAAAGAAATTTGGAACGAATTACATTTACAAATCATCTGGTATGGAAGAGAATATTCGCCCGCAAGAGGCTGGGATTTAGAAAAAGATATAATCACAAAAAAAATAGGGAGGAAAACAATTTTAAATAAATATTTCAAAAAAAATAGTGGATAAAAAAACCTCGACTCGTGTCAAGGTTTTCTAACATTTAATTCAAATTCAATTCAATGTTGAAATCTGATTTTGTTTTTACGAATGATAGTGATTTCGAAAAATTAACCAAATATTGAACTGTTTCTTGTTTGGGTTGCTCCTGAAATTCAGAAGGCTTTTTAGAGTAAATTTGCTTCATACAGTCAATTAATTATTATTTATTTACTATAGAACGAAGCCTCACATCTTTTATTGTTAATCCACTAGAGTTATTTTATTTTTTTCTATTATTTTTCTTAAGTTTATTAGCGCATAGCGCATTCTACCTAGAGCTGTATTAATACTTACACCAGTATTTTCACTAATTTCTTTAAAACTCATGTCTTTATACATTCTCATGATTAGAACTTCTTTTTGTTCATCCGGAAGTTCTTTAACCAATTCTCTAACATCAGATAAAATCTGCTCTTTTATTAGCTGTTTTTCAGCATTTAAACTCCCATCACTAATTACAGAAAAGATATCAAAATCATTAGTATTTTTGAATGAGCGCATTCTATTTGATTTTCTAAAATGATCAATAATTAAGTTATGAGAAATACGCATTACCCAAGGTAAAAATTTACCTTCTTCATTATAATTACCACGCTTTAAAGTTCTAATTACTTTAATAAAAGTATCCTGAAAGACATCTTCGGTGATATCTCTGTCCTTAACTTTGCTAAAGATGAAACTATAAAGCCGTTGTTTGTGTTTTTTAATAAGAGTTTCTAGGCTTGCTTCGCAACCTTGAATATAATTTTTAACTAGTGTACTGTCAGAAGTGGAATTTTTATACATTGTATTATTACTTTTTTATGAAAAATCTTGAGAGTTTTTCAATTGTTTTAAATAAACTAAAAGTAATTTTTTCCTATAAATGTATATTTAAGATATTAATTTGCAATCAAATATAAAAAATTATTTCTTTGAATTAGAGGTTTTTTCAAATTATAATTGAATTCACTTAAAAAAAAGTCAAAAATTGATTATTTTTATAGCTTGCTTTAAAAACATATGAACATAGATTTATCGAGGGTTAGTCCTAAGGAGAATATCATTATTAAAGGAGCTAGACTTCACAATTTAAAGAATATAGATGTTGTTATCCCTAGGAACAAACTAGTAGTCATAACCGGATTATCAGGCTCAGGAAAGTCATCATTGGCTTTTGACACCTTATATGCTGAGGGTCAAAGAAGGTATGTAGAGAGTTTATCCTCTTATGCACGTCAGTTTTTAGGAAAATTACACAAACCTAAGGTAGATTATATTAAAGGAATTTCACCTGCAATTGCCATAGAACAAAAGGTTAATTCTACCAATCCACGTTCTACTGTCGGTACTTCTACAGAGATTTATGACTATGTGAAACTACTGTATGCTAGAATTGGTAAAACCTTCTCTCCTATTTCTGGTAAATTAGTTAAAAAACATACTGTCTCTGACGTGACAAATTTTGTTAAAGCTTTCAAACAAGACACAAAGTTACTATTGCTGTGTCCAATCAAAATAAATGAAGATCGAGATATTAATACAGTTCTAAAAGTTTTGTCACAGCAAGGATATGCTCGTATAAAATACGAGGATAAAATCTTTAGGATAGATGATTTACCAACCGATAAAAAAAATTATGATGATTTAAAACTCGTGGTAGATAGAGTTGTTGTAAAAGATGACGAGGATTTTTACAATCGATTGGCTGATGCTATACAAACTGCCTTTTTTGAAGGAAACGGATTTTGTATTATAGAAAGTTTAACTGACAATTCATATACTGAATTTAATAATAAATTTGAATTAGATGGTGTTTTATTTTATGAACCAAACACTCACTTTTTTAGTTTTAATAATCCATATGGCGCATGTCCTACCTGTGAAGGTTACGGGAATATCGTTGGTGTTGACGAAGATTTGGTAATACCGAATACAGGTATCTCAATTTATGATGATGCTGTTTTTCCATTTAGGACCGATTCTTACAGGCATTATAAAGAAGAATTAATTTTACATGCCTACAAATATGATATTCCTATTCACAAACCATGGTTTGAGCTAACTAAAGAACAAAAAAAAATGGTATGGGAAGGCAACAAAGACTTCTATGGTATCAATCATTTTTTTAAAATACTAGAAGAGAAAAGTTATAAAATTCAAAATAGGGTGATGCTTTCTCGTTACAGAGGAAAAACAACATGTATAGAATGTAATGGTAAAAGATTGCGCAAAGAAGCAGGTTACGTAAAAGTTGGAGATAAAACAATTTCTGATTTAGTTACACTACCACTAGATGAATTATCTGTATTTTTTAAACGATTAAAATTAAACAAATATGAAGAAAAGATAGGTAAACGTCTCTTAACAGAAATCAATAATCGTTTAGATTTTTTACAAAATGTTGGCTTAAACTATCTAACTCTAAACAGAACATCTAATACACTATCTGGTGGTGAAAGTCAGCGTATAAATCTAGCTACCTCGCTAGGTAGTAGCCTAGTAGGATCTATGTATATATTAGATGAACCAAGTATTGGTCTACATCCAAAAGATACAGAACGTTTAATTAATGTCTTACAAGACTTGAGAGATTTAGGCAATACTGTTATTGTAGTAGAACACGATGAGGATATAATGAAAGCCGCTGATTATATCATAGATATTGGTCCAGAAGCTGGTTCTTTTGGTGGACATGTTGTTGCAGAGGGTTCGTATCAAGATATTTTAAAATCAAACTCCTTAACCGCAAAGTATTTAACAGAGGAATTTGAGATACAGGTTCCAAAAACAAGAAGAAACTCCAAAAACTACATACAAGTTATTGGGGCAAGAGAAAATAACTTACAAAATATCGATACAAGGTTTCCCTTAAATAGCTTGACCGTAATTACAGGAGTTTCTGGAAGTGGAAAAAGCACTCTAGTTAAGAAAATTTTATACCCTGTAATGCAAAAAAAAATAAAAGGATATGGTGATAAAATTGGCCAATACTCGGAATTTAAGGGAAGTTACGAGCTAATAAAACATATAGAGTTTATTGATCAAAATCCTATTGGACGATCATCTAGATCTAATCCAGTTACCTATATAAAAGCTTATGATGATATTAGGGCCCTACTATCATCTCAGAAAATTTCAAAAATCAGAAGTTACAAACCAAAACATTTTTCATTTAATGTAGATGGTGGAAGGTGTGAAGTATGTAAAGGTGAAGGTTTAGTAACTATTGAAATGCAGTTTATGGCGGATGTTCATTTGCAATGTGATAGCTGTAACGGAAAACGATTCAAAAAAGAAGTCTTAGAAGTTAATTTCGAAGGAAAAAATATTGATGAGATACTAAATTCTACCATTGATGATGCAGTTGCCTTTTTTATCAAATACCAACAAATAAAAATTGCAAATAAATTAAAACCACTTCAAGATGTTGGCTTAGGTTATGTTCAATTAGGACAGTCCTCTTCTACATTATCGGGTGGTGAAGCACAAAGAATAAAATTAGCTTCATTTTTGGTAAAAGGAAATACCAAAGATAAAGCCCTATTTATTTTTGATGAACCCACAACTGGCCTACATTTTCATGATATAAAAAAGCTGTTAGCGTCTTTTAATGCTTTGATAGATAAAGGACATTCTATCATTGTAATTGAGCATAATATTGAATTGATAAAGTGTGCAGATTATATTATTGATCTAGGTTTAGACGGTGGAAAAAAAGGAGGTCAATTAATTTTTGAAGGAACTCCCGAAGAGTTAATTAAAAATAAGAAATCCTATACGGCTGCGTATCTTAAAGAAAAATTATAATACTCATTATCTTTTTTTGAAAGGAAAACTACTTTTAAAAAAAGTAATTCATAAAAGAATTCAAAAGAAAATAAAAAAACTAGAAATTAAGTTAAAAAAATTCTTAAACTAAAAAGGTAAATTTTCTAAATCTACATTTCCTCCAGAAATAATCACACCAACTTTTTTGTTTTTAAATAGCTTTTTTTCTCTTATGAGTGCAGCTATTGCTACAGCACTAGAGGGTTCTATGATTATTTTCATCCGTTCCCAAACAAATTTCATGGTCGATATAATTTCTTCTTCAGTCACACGAATAATTTGAGTCACATGTTTTAAAATAATTGGAAAATTATTACTTCCTAAATTAGTTCTCAAACCATCTGCAATCGTATTGGCAGTTGTATTCATTTCAATTTTTCCACTGATTAATGAACGATAAGCATCATCAACTTCAAAAGGTTCTGCACCAATAATTTGTGTTTTTGGTGAATATTTATTAGCAAACAAACAGCTACCAGCAATGAGCCCTCCTCCCCCAACAGGACAAATAATATAATCAAAATTATTCTCTTGCTGAAGTAGTTCATAACAAGCTGTACCTTGCCCTTGAATCACATGAATATCATTTGAAGGATGTAAAAAAGTAGCACCAGTTTCTTGTTGAATTCTAATAGATGCAATTTCTCTAGCCTTTATCGTAGAATCACACTCTGTAACAATCCCATCATAACTTATTGTTCCTGCTTTTTTTATTTTTGGAGCATTTACTGGCATTACTATATATGCCGGAACTCCTAAGTTTTTTGCCGCTAAAGAAACAGCTTGAGCAAAATTGCCAGATGAATGGGTTACCACCCCTTTGCTTCTTTCTTCTTCTGATAATTGCAAAATGGCATTGGTAGCACCACGAATTTTATAAGCTCCAGCTTTTTGAAAATTTTCACATTTTAAATACACTTCACAACTAGTAAGTTCATTTAATAATCTAGAACTATATAAGGGAGTTAAATGAATATGAGGTTCTACTCTATTATAGACTTCTTGTAAATCAATTTTTTGCATGTTAAGAGTTTTGTGTAAAAATAAGAAAACTTCTAAAAACCAAAAAAAGCCTTTTCATTACTGAAAAGACTTTGTATTTTGGGTAGAAGATGGGGCTCGAACCCACGACCCTCGGTACCACAAACCGATGCTCTAACCAACTGAGCTACAACTACCATATTTACTTTGACATTATAGATGTAATTTATTACATCAAAGCGTTTGCAAATATAATTTTTTTTTAATCTATAGACAGAAAAAATTATATTAATTTATCTAAAGATGTAATAGCAATAGAGCGCTCTACCGTAAAACCCTCAGCATGGTTAACTCCAATTAGTCTTCCTAATTCTTTTGCTCTATATTGTATACTATCTGTAAAGTTTTTAGAAGTGATTGGGGTTTCTGTTTCTTTGCTGTTAGGATCATAAAACTGAGAGCTATAGGCCATCACAGCATCCATTTTTACATCCATAAAACCACTTACATCTATAACAAAATCTGGTACAATATTTTTCCATTGCATATAATGATATACAAGTTTTGGCCTCCATTTTTCTTGTATCTCTCCTTCAAATTTAGTTTCAATTTTTTCTAATCCGCTCAAGAAGCAAGCGTCAGAAACTAATTTACTGCCTTTTCCATGATCAATATGTCTGTCATCAACAGCATTACATAAGACAATTTCTGGCTTGTATTTACGTATTGATTTTATAATTTCTAATTGATGTTCTTTATCATTTATAAAAAAACCATCTGCAAATTTTAAATTCTCTCTTACAATAACTCCTAAAATAGTAGCTGCATTTGTTGCTTCTACTTTTCTTAATTCTTTGGAGCCTCTGGTTCCTAGTTCTCCTTGAGTTAAATCTATGATCCCTACTTTTTTTCCTAGAGAAACCTCTTTAGCTATAGTAGCAGCTGCACCTAATTCAACATCATCTGGATGCGCTCCAAAAGCTAGTATATCTAATTTCATGAGCGTACTTTTTTTGTTTTTAATAAAGCTTGCTCTATATCAGCAATTAAATCTTTAGGCTCCTCTATTCCTATAGAAAAACGAATTAAACTATCAGTTATTCCACGTTCTAACCTCTCTTCTTCACTTAGTAAAGCGTGTGTCGTTTGAGCTGGACTTAACATTGTGCTTTCTACCCCAGCCAGGCTTAAAGAAGGTTTAATAAATTGCAATGCATTCTGAAATTCCATAGCATCTGTACCTTCTGCTAATTCAAAAGACATCATTGCTCCAAAACCAATCATTTGTGAGGCTGCTAATGTGTGTTGTGGATGACTTTTTAATCCTGGATAGTAAACTTTATCAATTGTTGGATTTAATTCTAAATACTCAGCCATAACTTGAGCATTTCTTGTTTGCTCTTTTACTCTTAAATTTAGAGTTTTTAAACTTCTTTCTAACATCCAAACTGTAAAATCACTTAAATTTCCTCCTAAGTTAATTCCTGTTTCCCAAATTAATTCTATATGTTCTTTTGAGGCTGCAACTGCACCTGCTGAAATGTCTGAGTGCCCTCCCATATATTTAGTTGCAGAATGGATAATAATATCTATTCCAAAATCGGCAGGAGTTTGATTTATTGGTGAAGCAAATGTATTATCTATCATGGTAATAATTCCCTTCTCTTTCGCCAAGACAGAAATTGCTCTAATATCTGTAATTCCTAGTAAAGGATTTGATGGAGTTTCAATGTATAGAATTTTTGTATTTTCTTTTAACAAAGGCTCAAAATCTTCAAACCTATCAGATTCTGTATAGGAATATTCTATTCCGTATTTTTCAAACTCTTTTGCAATAAAATTATAGGTACCTCCATAAATTACTTGCTGAATTACAACATGGTCTCCTTTTTTTAAAAAAGCTAGTAAAGTTGTACTAATAGCGGCCATTCCAGAACTAAAAATTAATGCATCTTCAGTATGTTCTAGTGCTGCAATTTTTCTTCGCAAGGCTTCTTGATTAGGAGTATTAAAATAACGGGGATATCGTTTAATATCTACCTGATCAAATGCGTATGAAGTAGACATATACATCGGAGAAATTGCTCCTTTAAATTGTTCATCTTTTACTTCACCAATATGAACACATATAGAGTTAATCCCTAGTTTTTTTGATTCTATCATTTTAAAATATATTAAAAAACGAATTTACAAAAGAAACCACTAAAAAAGAAACATATTTATAGATCGGTTTTCTAAACCAGAAGAATCAATCATAGCAATGAATAATTTCAATATCTTCGTAGCATGATTTCAGTAATTATTTTAGGGAGTGGAAATGTTGCCACACATTTAATTCATGCTTTTTTAAAGATTGACAGCATCCATCTAAAACAAGTATATACAAGAAATTTAACGGATGTAGCTAGCTTAAAAAATAGTGTTCCAACAACAAATAATTTAACTTTAATAGAACAAGCAGACATTACAATTATTGCTGTGAGTGATGATGCAATTGCCGCTATTTCATCCAATATTAAAAACTCTCTTGTAGTTCATACATCTGGAACTGTTGAAATGAATGCTTTAAATAATTCAGAAAACAAAGGTGTATTTTATCTTCTTCAATCCTTTTCAAAAGAAAAGGAGGTAGATTTTACAAATATTCCTATTTGCTTGGAAGCAGAAAATAAAAACGACCTCACAAAATTAGAAAAATTAGCTTCTCTGTTGCAGGGTAATATTTATCATTTATCATCTATTCAAAGAAAAAAAATTCATGTTGCAGCTGTTTTTGTGAATAATTTCACCAATCATATGTATGCAATTGCACATGATATTTGTGAAGAGCACGGTGTTCCATTTAATATTTTACAGCCTTTAATTCATGAAACATCTCAAAAAATTAAAAACTTAACTCCAAAACAAGCACAAACCGGACCTGCAAAAAGAAATGATACAGAAACCATAGAAAATCATCTAAATTTGCTATCTAAAACACAACAAGAACTTTATTTTAAAATCACCCAATCTATTCAAGATCATGGAAAAAAGCTATAAACAATACCTGTCTCAAATTAATACACTAATTTTTGATGTTGATGGAGTTTTAACTAATGGAATAGTTACCGTACTATCAAATGGTGAATTAATTCGTCAGATGAACATTAAAGATGGCTATGCACTTCGTGCTGCAGTTAATGCTGGGTTAAGAGTCTGTATTATTACGGGAGGTAAAAACGAAGGGGTGAAAATTAGATTAGAAAATTTAGGAATTAAAGATGTGTATATGGGAGCACATAATAAAATTGAACCATACAATGAATTTGTAGATATGTACAATTTGCAATCTCAAAATATATTGTATATGGGAGACGATGTCCCAGATTACCCAGTAATGAAATTGGTTGGCTTGGCCTGCTGCCCTAATGATGCTTCAACAGAGATTCAACAAATATCTAAATATATTTCTGATAAAAAAGGTGGAGAAGGTTGTGTGCGAGATATTATTGAACAAATTTTGCGTGTACAAGGAAAATGGGAATCAAATTTTAATGCTACCTATGATTAAGCTGAGCTTTTAATACTATAAAAAAATAAATTATTAAAAAATTTAATACAATCCTCTAAAATTATGAAAAAACTTTTAATAACTATCCTCAGTATATTTTTTACAACTACAGGTTTTTCACAAACTATTTTTGGTGCTTGGAATTCTTTTGATGAAGAAACCAATCGTCTGGAGTCTGTAATTGAAGTTTATGAAAAAGATGACCAGGTATTTGCTAAAATCACTAAGATTACAAATTTAGAAAATCAAGGTTCTACTTGTATCAATTGCAGTGGTGAAAGAAAAAACGCACCTGTTTTAGGAATGAATATTCTAACCGGTTTAAAAAAAGATGGTGATGAATGGTCTGGTGGAAAAATTTTAGATCCAAAAAATGGAAAAGAATACAATTGTTATATTCAATTATTAGATGAAAACACTCTAAAAATTAGAGGTTATATTGGATTATCTGTATTTGGAAGAACTGCTATTTGGAAAAGAGCAACAAAATAATTACTAGTTGTTAGTTTTTTTTCTTGAGCATAGGTACAAAAGAAAAATCTCCTAGCTCATGTTTTTCAAATTCTTTTGGAGATTTTCTTATAAATGATGTCATAATTTGTTTTTTATCTCCTAAAGGAATTAATAACATACCTCCTACTTTTAATTGAGCTAATAATGGATTCGGAACAAAAGGGGCTCCTGCTGTTACTATAATTTTATCAAAAGGGGCTATATCTTTTAATCCTTTGTAACCGTCTCCAAAAATAAATTTTTTTGGAATATAGCCAAGTTTGGGTAGAAATAATGATGTTTTTTTAAACAATTCATGCTGGCGTTCTATTGTATAAACTAGTGCTCCTAATTCTAATAAAACTGCTGTTTGATATCCAGAACCTGTTCCTATTTCTAAGACTTTATCTCCAGGATTTACTGCTAATGTTTGAGATTGAAAAGCAACTGTGTAAGGTTGAGAAATAGTTTGCTCTGCAGCTATAGGAAATGCTTTATCTTGGTAAGCATGGTCTGCAAAAGATGAATCAATGAACAAATGTCTAGGGATTTTTTTAACTGCATTTAAAACATTCTCATCATTAATACCTTTATTGATTAGCACGTTTACTAATTGATTTCTAAGGCCTTGATGTTTGGAAGTATCTTTCAAAATTACAACTTTATAGGAGGTCTAAAAATAGAATAATTGATTTTAAATTCCTATAAAATTGTATCTTTGTTATGATTAAAAAAAATCATTAAAAAAATCAAATTTTTATGCTAAAAGTTGGGGTATTAGGAGCAGGACATCTAGGGAAAATTCATCTAAAGTTACTAAAAGAATCTAATCTCTACGATTTAATTGGTTTCTATGACCCTTCTAAAGAAAATGCTCAGAAAGTATCTAGAGAGTTCGGATATCATGCCTTTAATTCTATTGAAGAATTAATTACTTCAGTAGATGTTGTAGATATAGTAACCCCTACCCTTTCTCACTTTGAGTGTGCCAAACTAGCAATTGAAAATGGTTGCCATATTTTTATTGAAAAACCAATTACCAAAACAGTTTTAGAGGCTGAAGCTATTAGAACTTTGGCAAGCCAAAAGCACGTTAAAGGTCAAGTTGGGCATGTAGAACGCTTTAATCCTGCTTTTACTGCAGTACAAGAAATGATAGTTTCTCCAATGTTTATAGAATGTCATCGTTTGGCGGAATTTAATCCTAGAGGTACTGATGTCCCTGTTGTATTAGATTTAATGATTCATGATATAGATATCATTTTAAGTGTGGTTAATTCACCTGTAAAGAATATTCATGCAAGTGGAGTTACTGTTATTTCTGAAACTCCAGACATTGCAAATGCTAGAATAGAATTTGAGAACGGATGTGTAGCCAATTTAACGGCTAGTAGAATATCTATGAAAAACATGCGAAAATCTCGCTTCTTTCAAAAAGATGCCTATATTTCTGTAGATTTTTTAGAAAAAAAATCGGAGGTTGTTAGAATGAAAGATGTACCAGAAAACCCGGATGAATTTGCAATGATTCTTCAAAATGCAGAAGGTGTTAAGAAACAAATATATTTTGACAATCCAGAAGTAACTCCCAACAATGCTATCTTAGATGAATTAGAGTCTTTTGCTACAGCTATTGAAAATAATACAAAACCTGTGGTTTCTTTACAACAAGGAACTAATGCCTTAAGAGTCGCACAGCGAATTATTGATTGTTTTTAGAAGCGCATTATCTTTTAGAATTTTAGAATACAGACGCGTTAAGGATTGACGTAGAAATCCTTTTTATGAAGAATGAATAAAAAGATTGACACAAAAAGCCCGTTAAAACGTCCGCATAAGAATTATGATAAAAATATTAAATCATTAAACACAATACACATGAAAAATATAGCTGTAATTGGAGCTGGAACCATGGGAAATGGAATTGCTCACACATTTGCTCAATATAATTATAATGTACAATTGATTGATATTTCTCAAAAATCTCTTGACAAAGGTATTGCTGCAATCTCTAAAAACCTAGACAGAATGGTTGCTAAAGAGAAAATAACTGCTACTGATAAAGATAGAACACTGGCTAATATTACTACCTACACTTCTATTAAAGAAGGAACTCAATATGCAAGTTTAGTGATAGAAGCTGCAACTGAGAATTTAGATTTAAAATTAAAAATCTTTAAAGAATTAGATGAGGTTTGCCCAGATGACACCATTTTAGCAACCAATACCTCCTCTATCTCTATTACTCAAATTGCAGGTATAACAAACAGGCCAGACAAAGTTATTGGCATGCATTTTATGAATCCTGTGCCTATAATGGAATTGGTTGAAATAATTAGAGGCTATAATACTTCTGATGAAGTGATTAAATTAACTGTTGACCTATCTAAAAAAATACATAAAATACCTGTTCAAGTAAATGATTATCCGGGTTTCGTAGCTAATAGAATCTTACTACCTATGATTAATGAATCTATTGAAGCGCTATATAACGGTGTTGCTGGAGTTACAGCAATAGATACCGTTATGAAATTAGGAATGGCACACCCAATGGGGCCATTACAGTTAGCTGATTTTATAGGTTTAGATGTTTGTTTGTCTATTTTAGAAGTGATGTATAACGGTTTTAAAAATCCAAAATATGCACCGTGTCCGCTATTGGTAAATATGGTAAGAGCTGGTAAATTAGGTGTGAAATCTGGAGAAGGTTTTTATGATTATTCTGAAAGTAGAAAAGCTGAAAAAATAGCCAAGCAATTTGAATAAATAATTCCTTATATTATTTTTATTTTTTTATTCTTTAGTTACTAGTCAAAAGAAAATAGAATCAATGTAAACCTAGAAAAATAAGAGCCATTTTTACCAGCATTTAACAGAATTTCATTATGAAATTACTTAGGAAATGTATCTAATTTTAAAATATATAAATCTAATAGTGGTTATAATATCTTATTATTTGGAATAGGTTATTAAGTAAAAAAAGGAACTCAAATTTGAGTTCCTTTTTTAATTTATAAAAAAAAATAGTATTAATTTATCTAGGATCTTCATCACTTTTATTATCTTTTTTGGCTTTATTCCAGATTTTTAATTCGTCTGTAGCAGTAATTCCAGACTTCACCATAATGTTAATACCGTCTGATATACCAAGCTCTAATTCTCTTTTCTCAAACTTATTATCTCCAATTTTAACCTCAACATATGGCTTTTCAGTCTTTTTATCAAAACGTAATAAAGCCTCTTTAATAGCTAACACACTGTCTTGTTGTTCTAGAATAATTTCTGCATTAGCACTATAATTAGCTCTTACAAAATAGCTGTCATCTAGGGTAATATTTGCTTTTATGGTAAATTGAACAGCACCACCTTCCTCGGTTCCTTTAGGAGCAATAAAATTTAATTTAGCTGGAAATTTTTTCTCTTCTATAGCACCTAGAGATATTTCAATTGCTGTTCCTCTTACTAATTTACTAACTTCAGATTCATCTACTTTTCCTTCAAAAATCATTTTACTCATATCTGCAATTGAAGCAATAGTTGTTCCAGCATTAAAGTTGTTACTTTGTATTACCTGATCTCCTTCTTTAACAGGAATTTCTAAAATAGTTCCAGAAATTTGAGCTCTAATATCTGTATTGGCAACACCAACTCCCGAAGAACCACTTTTAATAATCTTATAATCATTTTGAGCATTGACTAAATCTTGTCTTGCCTGATCATAGGTAAGCTCAACCTGTTCAAAAGCAGAAGCAGCTAGTACCCCCTTATTAAATAATTGTTTATTTCTGTCAAAAGAAATTTTAGCATTTTTAACACGTAGTTTAATAATGTCTACTCTTCCTTTAGCACTTATTAAAGATTGCTCATTTGGAACAACTCTTACAGTAGCTAATAAATCTCCTTTTTTCACTTTAGTGCCTTCAAGTAAAATAATTTTATCTATAATACCCGTAATCTGTGGCTTTATGTCAATTTCTTCCAAAGGAATTACCTTACCTGTTGCAACTGTTTTCTTGACAATTGTAGCTTTAAAAGCTGTTTCTGTTTTGAATGTTTGGATATCCTGTTTGTTTTTGCTTCCTAACCATAGAAGAACACCTGCAAATGCAATGACTACTATTACTAATATAATTTTTGCTCTTTTACTCATCTTAATTATCTATATAACGTTTAATTAATTTATTTCTACTCGTCTCTTAATGCGTCAATGGGTTTTACTAATGTTGCCATATATGCGGGTATTAATCCTATTAAACTTCCTAACACTACTAGAATTAAAAATGCAACCAATATAACTGGAATATCTACAGTTGGATTTATTAATGTAGGATCTGGACCAGAGCCCAAAAAATAATCTAATAGAAATAAAACAAACCCTCCAAAAATAATTCCTAGCATTCCTGCAACAGTTGTTAAAAATACTGATTCTAATACTACCAGTCTTCTTACTTCTATTGGTGTTGCACCAATAGCTCTTCGTATTCCTATTTCTTTTGTTCTTTCTTTTACAGTAATTAATAAGATGTTACCAATTGCAAAGACACCAGCTATTAAAGTAGCAATACCAACAAACCATGTTAGAAATTGCATTCCTGTTAAAAACCCTGTTATTTTACCTATTTCTACAGCTAAATTTGCACTACCAAAAGCTCTTTGATCTTCTGGATCTACTTTATGAATATTCTTTAAAGTTAGTAATATATCTTGCTCCATTTGAAGAATATCTACCCCTTCATTTACTGTTATCATCATCCAACTAATTCTGTTGGCTCTATTATAAACTTGCTGAAAGGTTGTAAAAGGAATATAAGCTGCAGCACCATCAAACTCTATGTTTCCATTTTCATACACACCAATTACTTTATAAGAAATATTTCCAATATTAACCATTTCCCCAACAGGTTGTTCATCTTTCTCAAACAATTGCTCATATATTTCTAGTTCAATTACACAAACTTTAGACTTTAATTTGATGTCGTTTTCATTTAAAAATCTACCGTAAATTAAATCTTTCTTCTGAACTTTATCTAGTACAGGAAAATCTCCAGAAATATTAAAATTACCTGTTTTAAAACTTCTTGTTATGGCACTGTTTGTTTGACTTCTTGGAGCAATAAATTTAATTTCTTTGTATTCTCTTTTTAAGATTTCTACATCGTTCGTAGTTAAACGAACTCTTCTTCCTTTTTGAAAACCTTTAAAAGGGAGTTCAGTTCTTTGAGACCAAACAAAAACACTATTAGTAGCAAAATCTCCAAAAATAGTTTTAAAATTATTTTCTAAACCTCTTGATGCCCCTAGTAAGGTTACCAATAAGAAAATTCCCCAGAGAACTCCAATTATAGTAATAATGGTTCTTGTTTTATTTTTACGAATTCCTCCGTAAATTTCTTGCCAAGTATCTGAATCGAATAAAAACTTCATATTAATCTGCTCTTAAGGCTACTACTGGTTTAATTTGTGACGCTTTTCTAGCAGGTACTAAGGCAGCTATTAATCCTGATAAAATTAAAACAAAAGTTGCTCCAACTACCAATCCTTGACTTACACTTGGGTCTTTAATAAAATAATCTTTTTCTAAACTATTTCCAATTAAACTTAAAACATAGGTACCTAAGGTTAATCCTAAATACCCTGCAATGGTGGTTATTAAAACAGACTCTTGAACAACCATTCCTACAATAGAAGAAGGTTTTGCACCCAAGGCTTTACGAATTCCAAATTCTTTCGTTCGTTCTTTAATAACAAATATCATGATGTTACTAATACCAATAATCCCTGCAATTAAAGTTCCTGAGCCTATAAATATTACGATAAAAAAGAGTGCTAACATAAAAACATCGACTCCTTTACTTACTTCTGCCATATTTCTCACAGACAAGGCACTCTGGTCATCTGGATGAATATCTAGTTTACTCCGCATATCTCTTTCAACTAGTTTTCCAAAAGCAATAGCTTCATCTAAATTTAAATCTTCATTGTACCCTATTCTAATTTGATTTAAATAATCATTATTTCCATATAATTTTTGAGCTGTTGTAACAGGTATATAAGAAATTCTTTCTTCATTATCTCCTCCATCATCGGAGAAAACACCTATTACTTTATAAGAAATACCACCTACATTAACTCTTTTTCCTAAAGTTGGTTTTTGTCCAAACAAATCAGACTTAACCAATCTACCAATAACAATCACTTTAGAAGATTCATTAATATCTAATTGATTTATATATCTTCCTTCAGTAATTATTGTTTTCTCTAAAAATTGATGATCTGGATGAACGGCAGTTATGCTGTAATTATCTTGTTTATTTTTGTATGAAATGCTAAAGTTTTTAAAGATTCTAGCTGTCATCAAATCAATTTTAGAATCATATTTTTCAGCTAAATAATCATAATCAGGATTCTTTAATTGAATTCTTCTTCCAGATTGCAGACCTTTAAATGGCTTAGAGGTTTTCCAGACTCTTACTATCATAGAATTTACTGCATTATCTACAAAAGCACCTTCAAAAGTGTTTTTAAGGCCGGTTACAACCCCAAATAATAAGGTAAATAATAAAATAGCAAAAGCAACGGTAAAGCCAGACATTATAGACCGTAGCTTATTTTTATTAATACTCTGAAAAATTTCTCTCCAACGATCTAAATCGAACATAATTAAACAGTTTTAACTGGATTCCTTTGCGTGTTGACGGTGTCACTAATGATTACTCCATCCTTTAAACGTACAATTCTTTTGGTTTGATCTGCCACTTCTTCTTCGTGAGTAATCACAAAAACAGTCATTCCCTCGTTGTTAATGTCTTTTAATAAATCCATTACAGAATCTGTTGTAGTAGAATCTAAGGCTCCTGTTGGTTCATCGGCTAAGACTACCTTGGGTTGGGTTACCAATGCTCTAGCAATAGCTACACGTTGTTTTTGACCTCCTGATAATTCATTAGGTAGATGAGATGCCCAATCTTTAAGACCAACTTTATCTAAATAATCTAATGCTATTTTTTGACGCTCTTTTCTTGATACACCTTTATAATACAATGGTAATGAAACATTTTCTAGAGCAGTTTTATAAGAAATAAGATTGAAGGATTGAAATACAAATCCTAAAAATTTATTTCTTAAGACAGCCCCTTTTTTTTCATTTAAATTTTTTATTTCTTGTCCATTTAAAAAATAATCACCTTCGTCATGTTCATCTAATAAACCAACAATATTTAATAAGGTTGATTTTCCTGATCCGGAAGATCCCATAATTGATACAAACTCTCCTTCTTTAATGTGTAAGTCTATTCCTTTTAAAACATGTAATGAATCTTTACCAATTGGATATGACTTATGAAGGTTATTTATACGAATCATTTGCGCTTGTTATTTTTTTGTATAAAAATAGCTAATGAGCATTGTTGCCGCTACTAATTTTATGTTAAAACAAAATACTATAAACTAGTTTTTACTAATTCTTTACATAAGACGTCTCTAAAATTAAATTGTTACACTAATTATTAAGTTTTTAAGCATTATTTTTGTGCTCGATATGATGAAAACTTCAGATACCATTTCAAAAAACAAAAAACTCATTTTATTTGATGGTGTTTGTAACTTATGCAACGATGCTGTCTTAAAAGTAATTAAGTATGATAAAAAGAATATTTTTTTGTTTGCAGCAATCCAATCAAAAACTGGTGAGGCAATGATAAAAGAATTAGGTATAGACCTTTCTAAAATAGATTCTATAATATTGTATGTGCCTGAAGAAGCTTATTATATAAAGTCTACTGCAGCTTTACGTATTGCAAAGGAATTTTCAGGATATTGGAAGCTCCTACAAATATGTACACTTTTACCTGATTTTTTTAATGACTTTTTTTATGATTATGTAGCAAAAAATAGATACAAATGGTTTGGAAAAAAAGAAAGTTGCACGAGTCCTACACCAACATTAAAAGCTAAATTTTTAGAGTAAATGAAGCTACCAAAAAAAATACAATGTGTTATTTTTGATATGGACGGAGTGATTATAGATTCTGAAGAAATTCATAAAAAAGCATACTATGAAACTTTTAATGCTATTGGTGTTCATGTTTCAGACAAATTATATAAAACTATTACTGGCTCTTCTACTATTAATGCCTTTCAAAAATTAGTAGCTCATTTTAATTTGAAGGCAATTCCTGAAGATTTGGTCTTAGACAAAAGAAAAAGATATGTAGATTTTTTTGAAAATGATTCAACGTTACATTTGGTAACTGGAGTAGAAGAGTTCATACAGCAGTGTTACCATCAAAAACTAACCTTAGTTCTAGCCTCTTCTTCTGCAATGGTTAATATAGAGCGTGTTTTTACGCGTTTTAATTTACATCAGTACTTTAAAGCAAAAATTAGTGGTGCTAACTTAGTTGCCTCAAAACCACATCCAGAAATTTTTGAAAAGGCAGCTATTTTAGGAAATACTTCTAAAGAAAACTGTATCATTATTGAAGATTCAGATAATGGTATAAAGGCAGCTAACAACGCAAGTGTTTTTGTAGTTGGGTATAAAAACCCCTTATCTACTGACCAAAATTTTAAAAATGCTGATCTAATAATTGAAAAATTTTCAGATTTAAAAGAATTTATGGCATATTCTAGTTAAACCTTTTATTGGTATTAAAGTTTTTTCAAGTTATCATCCCATCCTTTAGGTTTTGGATCATGTAATTTACCTAAAGATTTTGCAACAATCATAGATACAGTAGCATCTCCTGTAACATTAATAACTGTTCTACACATGTCTAAAGGTCGATCTACTGCAAAAATTAATGCCAGTCCTATTGGTAATAATTCTTCTGGAAATCCAACAGATTCTAAAACGATTACAAGCATCACCATTCCTGCACTTGGAACTGCAGCACTACCAATAGAGGCTAATAAAGCTGTAGCAACAATTACTAACTGATTTGTAAATGTTAAACCTTCTGGCCAAATAACTTGCATTATAAATACGGCTGCTACCGCTTGATATAAACTAGTTCCATCCATATTTATGGTGGCTCCAACTGGTAAAACAAATCCTGAAACTTCTTTATCTACACCAAGGTGCTCTTCAACTCTTTCCATAGTTACAGGTAAAGTAGCTGCACTAGAACTAGTAGAAAAAGCTAATAATTGAGCAGGACTTATTTGTTTTAAAAACCACATTGGAGATTTTTTTGTGTAAAAACTAACCAATGTTAAGTAGAAAACTATCATTATTAGTAAACCTCCAACAACACAAAAAGCGTAATACAATAGTTTTACAAGAATTTCGGTATCGTCAAATGCTATAATTACATTGGCTAATAATGCAAATACAGCGTAGGGAGCTGTTAACATAATTAAATCTACCATTTTCATGACAACTTCATTTAAAGAATCAAAGAAATTGACTAGTGGAGCTGCTTTATTTTCTGGTATTAACAAGAGACAAATTCCAACAAATAATGCGAAAAATATAATTTGTAACATTTTGGCGTCAACCAAAGCTTTGAAAATATTTTGAGGAAAAATATCAACTAAGGGTTGTAAAGGACCTGCATCCTTAGTAACCTGTGCCTTATTCATTTTATCTATCACTCCGTCAGAACTTTCGTATTTTATCTTAATTTTCTCTATAGTATCCTGAGACATTCCTTTTCCTGGCTGGACAGTATTAACAATCGTTAAACCAATAATAATGGCTACGATAGTAGTTAAAATATAAATAACAATAGTTCTGCCACCCATTTTCTTAATTTTTGAAATATCTTTTAAATCTGATATTCCTTTAATTAATGAAGCCAATATTAATGGAACTGCAATCAATTTTAACAAATTGATGAAAATTGTTCCTAAGGGTTTAATCCAGTCTAAAACAAAATCTTTTCCACCTTCAATAGAATTCATTAAAAACCCAAAGAGAATTCCCAAAACCATTCCTATCAATATCTTCCAATGCAACGCCAGTTTTTTCATCGTTTTATTTTAAATTAAATAATTGTTGAAAGATAAAAAAAAATCTTAGATATATTCTTGCTAATCTTCTATAGATTCGTTTTTATATTATTGTCTAATAATCTATTTTTGCAATCATAATTTATCTGATGGAAAAACTAAAAGAGCGCTGGGGTATCACCTCCAATATTCAAATCATACTTATATTGATTGTTTTTGCAATCAACGGCTCTTTTGCCGCATGGGTTGCAGATCCTGTAACAACTTTTTTAGGGATTTCTAAAGCTTCTACAGGCATTTACATATATTGGCCATTAAGAATTTTACTGATTTTCCCTATATATCAATTAACACTTCCTGTAGTAGGATACTTATTTGGACAATTTAAATTCTTTTGGAATTTTGAAAAGAAATTTTTATCTAGAATAGGATTTGGTTTTCTTTTTAAAGAAGAAAAATAGTAGATGAAGTTTAAAAAAAATTTAAAGATTTTTGATCAATTAAAAGAAGTGCACCTCGGAGGCTTAGATGCACAATTTAAATTGGCTCCCAAAATGCGCTTTGACTATGATCCAAAAAAAGTAACTTCAAATAATCCAAAGAAAGCTGCTGTTTTAGTTCTTCTCTATCCAAATAAAAATGATAATGTTACCTTATTATTAACTAAAAGAGCTAGTTATAATGGAACACACTCTGCACAAATAAGTTTTCCTGGTGGGAAATTTGAGGATTCTGACAAAAACCTTACTCAAACTGCACTTAGAGAATCTCAAGAAGAGGTAGGTTTAATCAAACAGAATATAAAAATCCTAAGAAAAATTACAGATGTTTACATTCCACCTAGTAATTTTTTAGTTACTCCTTTTATAGGTATAACAGAAATAATACCAACATTTAAGAGAAATGATGAAGTTGCAGAAATTATAGAAATTTCTTTACTTGAACTTTTAGACGATAAAAATATTGGAACCGTTCAAATTAATAATTCATATATGAATAATATATCAGTACCCTGTTTTAAATTCAATAACTTTAATGTATGGGGAGCTACTGGTATGATACTAAGTGAAATTAAAGAAGCGCTAAAAAAAGTTCAACAATAAATACTTTTGTACTTTAGCTAGTAATTATTAAAAAGCACCAGTGAATGATTTTATTTAAAAAAAATCCTTTTGGACATATTTTATGGATTAAAAAAATGTTGATCAGAATTCTAGGTGTTATATCTCATGGACGCTATAGAAGTTTTAACAATTTACAAATTGAAGGTTCTGAAATATTAAGAAACCTCCCTGAAAATAATGTTCTATTTATTTCAAATCATCAAACGTATTTTGCAGATGTAGCTGCAATGTTTCATGTTTTCAACGCAGCATTAAAAGGAAGAGATGACTCTATAAAGAATATAGGTTATATATGGAACCCAAAATTAAATTTATACTATATTGCTGCAGGTGAAACAATGCGGTCTGGAATACTACCAAAAATATTTGCGTATACTGGATCTATTTCTATTGATAGAACTTGGAGAAGTGCAGGAGAAAATATAAATAGACAAGTAAAGATGTCTGATATTTCAAATATCAGTAAGGCATTAGATGATGGATGGGTTATTACTTTCCCACAAGGAACTACAACTCCTTTTAAACCTATTAGAAGAGGAACTGCACACATTATAAAAACCTATAAACCTATTGTAGTACCAATTGTTATTGATGGTTTTAGACGTTCTTTTGATAAAAAAGGTTTGATGATAAAGAAAAGAAATGTTTTACAGTCAATGGTTATAAAAGAACCCTTAGAAATAGATTATGAAAATGAGGATATAAGTGATATTGTAACCAAAATAGAATATGCCATAGAACAACATCCTTCATTCTTAAATGTTATTTCTACAGAAGAATACATTGAACAAGAAAATGAATTACAAAATAAAAGAAAGTTTTGGAATTTATAAATTGTAAAATAAAAGAATCTCTAAAATAATTTAAATATATATTTACTTAGAACCATTTTTACTAAAAAATTAATTAAATATTAGATTAACTATAAGTATTACTTATAGTTTTTATATATTTATAGTAAATACTTATAAATGACAATTACTCAATTAAAATATGTTCTCTCAGTAGCTAAGCACAAAAATTTCACTGTAGCTGCAGAACATAGCTTTGTAACACAGCCAACGTTAAGTATGCAAATTCAGAAACTAGAAGAGCAGCTTGGTGTTAAAGTATTTAATCGTTCTAAAAAGCCTATTCAACTAACCGATGTTGGTCAAGAAATAGTAGATCAAGCTAAAATAATTATAAACGAAAGTCATAGAATTAAAGATATAGTCCATCAACATAAAGGATTTATTGGTGGTGAATTTAAATTGGGAATTATTCCAACTGTTATGCCTACTTTACTGCCAATGTTCTTAAATAATTTCACAAAAAAGTATCCCAAAGTAAAACTTATTATTGAAGAATTAACTACAGAAGAAATTATCAAAAAACTACTCGATAATAATTTAGATGCAGGATTGGCTGCGACTCCATTAGAAAATGAATCTATCATAGAAAAGCCCCTTTATTATGAGCCATTTATAGGTCTAATCCCTAAAGATCATCGCTTATTTAATCAAAAAGAAATTAAATCTGAAGAATTAGAAATGGAAGATATCTTACTGCTAGAAGATGGTCATTGTTTTAAAAACAGTATTATTAATTTATGCAGAACTTATAAAACAGATAATAAAAAAGGGTTTCAGCTAGAAAGTGGAAGTTTTGACACCTTAATTAAGCTATCTAAAGAGGGATTTGGAATGACACTACTTCCTTATTTACATACATTAGACTTGAGTGAAGATGATAAACAACATTTAAGAGAATTTTCATCGCCACCTCCAGCTAGAGAAATAAGTTTGATTTTTCATAAATCACAATTAAAAATTCAATTAATAGAGGCCTTAAAAACAATTATAGATAGCATCGTTCGTGGAGCAATTTCTTTTAGTGACGTTAAAATTATTAGCCCACTCCAAAAAAATAACTAAAGTTTATTGCGTACACATTTTTTCACGTAATTCTTTTACTTTAGGGTCACTTAAATAGTCATCAAAAGTAGCATGTCTATCTATAACACCATTAGGAGTTAACTCTATAATTCTGTCAGCAACTGTTTGTGCAAATTCATGATCATGTGTTGAGAATAAAACTGTTCCAGGAAAACTTATTAATGAATTATTAAGAGCTTGAATAGACTCTAAGTCTAAATGATTTGTTGGTTCATCTAAAATTAAAATATTTGCTCTCTTCATCATCATTCTAGAAAGCATACAACGAACTTTTTCTCCTCCAGAAAGCACATTACTTTTCTTTAAGGCTTCTTCGCCTGAAAAAATCATTTTTCCTAAAAATCCTCTCAAGAAAACTTCTTCTCTTTCTTCTTCTGTTTGTGCATATTGACGCAACCAATCTACTAAATTTAAAGTTCCATCTTGAAAAAACAATGAATTATCTAGCGGTAAATAAGATTGAGTGGTGGTAACACCCCAATCAAATTTTCCAGCATCTGGTTTTTTCCCACCCGCAATAATTTCATAAAAGGCTGAAATAGCTTTTGAATTTTTAGATATGATAGCAATCTTTTCTCCTTTATTTAAATTAATATGGACATCTTTAAACAAGACACCTTCTTCTGAGGTTTTTGAAAGTCCTTCAATATTTAAAATCTGATCTCCAGCATTTCTTTCACTTTTAAATATAATAGCCGGATAGCGTCTACTTGACGGCTTAATATCTTCAACATTTAGTTTTTCAATCATTTTTTTTCTACTAGTAGCTTGCTTTGATTTGGCAACATTTGCGGAAAAACGTCTGATAAAATCTTCTAGTTCCTTCTTCTTATCTTCTGACTTTTTGTTCTGCTGAGCCCTTTGTTTTGCAGCTAATTGGGAAGATTCATACCAAAAAGTATAATTTCCTGAAAAATGATTAATCTTTCCAAAATCAATATCTGAAATATGTGTACAAACTGCATCTAAAAAATGACGATCATGAGAAACGACAATTACTGTATTGTCAAAATTAGCCAAGAAGTTTTCTAACCAATTTATAGTATCAAAATCTAAATCATTGGTTGGCTCATCCATTATTAGAACATCTGGGTTTCCAAAAAGAGCTTGAGCTATCAATACTCGTACTTTTTGTTTACCATCCAAGTCACTCATTAAAGTAGAATGATAGTTTTCTTTTATTCCTAAATTTGAGAGCATAGCAGCTGCATCAGAATCTGCATTCCAACCATTCATTTCCTCAAATTTCACTTGTAATTCTCCTATTTTATCTGCGTTATCATCAGTGTAATTTGCGTATAAAGCATCTATCTCTGATTTTATTGCAAATAAATCCTTGTTTCCCATGACTACAGTTTCTAGAACTGGAAACTCATCGAAAGCATAATGATCTTGTGATAAAACAGACATTCTTTTTCCTGTCTCTAAGGATACGTGGCCAGAAGTTGGGTCCATTTTATCTGAAATAATTTTCAAAAAAGTTGACTTACCCGCTCCATTAGCACCAATAATACCATAACAATTACCTTGGAAAAACTTTGTGTTTACTTCATCAAACAGTATGCGTTTCCCGAACTGAACTGATAAATTTGAAACTGATAACATTTCTTTTATTTGCTTTAAAATTATGTGCAAAAATACTAAATTGATTTATGTTTTTAACTTAAAAAAGAAGATGTTTTATACAATGTAAATTAGTATTAATTATTAAATTTATTTTTTGAGTATAGCCCTATTTTTTGATGTAGTAAACAATCTAAAACACCTCTTTTAACAAGCAATTAACAAGTTAGCCTAATTTAGATATGTACTTTTGTTACGGTAATGAAGAAAAACAACTTTAATATAAATTTTCTAAGCTATTTAATTGTATCATTTTTAATTACTGTCTTCATAGGCTGTAACAATAAATCTGAATCACATGGTGCTTATTTTGGTGGTAAAATAATCAATCCAAAATCCAATCATGTTATTTTGTTTGAAAATGAAACTGTCCTAGATACTTTTTACTTAAATAAAGACAACACTTTTTTAGGAGAATTAACTTCACTTAAAGAAGGTCTATATTACTTCAAACATGGCAACGAACGACAATATTTATATTTAGAACCCAAAGACAGTCTTTTAATTCGTTTAAATACTTGGAATTTTGATGAAACTTTAGTTTTTAGTGGAAAAGGAGCTGAACGAAATAACTTATTGATTGATTGCTTTCTTGAATCTGAAAAAGATAAAAAAATATTTTACTCATATTATGATTTACCCCCCTCACTGTTTAGTTCTAAAGTATCAGCAGCCGAAAAAATAAAACTAGCTAGGTATAATGATTTTGTTTCTAATAATCCAGAATCATCAGAAAAATATAATAGTATTTTAAAGATAGCCTTAACATTTCCATTGTATTCCAAAATAGAGAATTATCCAATAGCTCACTCAGCAAAAACAAATGATGAAAACAGTAATGATATAAGGAAGAGTTTTTACAAACACAGAGATTTAGTCGTTCTAGACAAAGACTCTTTGATGTATTATTATGCCTACAGAGACTACATTGTAAGTAATTTATATAATAAAGTGAATTCATTAGGTTATGAAATAAGTTCTGATGAATTTACAGTTCGCTTATTAAAAACAATTGCTACAGAATTGAATAATAGAAATTCTATAAATTCTATGCTAAGGCAGACTGTAATGACTCATTTTTACAGAAATTCTTCAAATTACATCAATGAAGAAGCATTTAGTACTTATTTAAAATTAAGTTCTAATAAAGACGATAAAAAATTAGTAACAAACCTAATAATAGATACCAAGAAAATTAAAGAAGGTGTTATTTTACAAGATTTTGATATTACAGACTATAACAGAACTAAAAGATCTATTACATCACTTATAAAAAATAAAAATACTGTTTTATATTTTTGGAATCCTGAATTTACAAGTAAGGACTTTATAGCAAGTAGAATTCAATATTTATCTAAAAAACACACCGGTATAAAATTCATTGGAATTAAAATTATTGGAGACTATAAAGACAGAATTCATAAATTAGATATCAAGTCTCAATATTATTTAGAATTAGATAGCAAAGCAAACTTATTTTTAACTAGCAAAATGCCTAGAACTATTTTAATTAATAAAAAAGGATTTGTCACAAATGGATTTGCTTCTTTATCTTCAAGAAAAATCTACAAACAAATAGAAAAACTAGCTAAAAAGTAAATAGCTCTTATCATATTTTTCTATTAAATTTATATTACATTTGCACGTTTTTTAGTGAAAAATAGAGCTCACTAACAATCAAAGTCGTAATATAAATTAAGATTTGCAGGAGGGCGTCTGTGGATCAACAAAAACACAGTATGTCAACATTTTTAGAATTAGGTTTAAAAGAACCTATCAACAGAGCATTAACAGATTTAGGATATGAAAAACCAACTGTTATTCAAGAAAAAGCAGTTCCTCAAATCATATCTTCAACAGACGATTTAAAAGCATTTGCACAAACAGGAACAGGAAAAACAGCTGCATTTAGTTTGCCTATTTTACAATTAGCGGACGAAAATAGTAAAAATACACAAGCAATTATCTTATCCCCTACTCGTGAACTTGCTGTTCAGATAGGAAATAATATTAAAGAATTTGCAAAGTACATTCCAAATTTAAAAGTAGTTACCGTATATGGTGGTGCTAATATCGAAGAACAAATGAGAGGTCTTAAAAAAGGAGCTCAAATTGTAGTTGGAACTCCAGGAAGAACTGTAGATCTTATCAACAGAAGAGCTTTGAAGTTAGGTAACGTTCAATGGTTAGTCTTAGATGAAGCAGATGAAATGCTTAATATGGGTTTCAAAGACGAATTAGATAAAGTTTTAGAAGCAACACCAGAAACAAAACAAACCTTATTATTTTCTGCAACCTTTCCAAGAGAAGTTGAAGCAATCGCTAGAAACTATATGACCAAGCCTGTAGAAATTACTTCTGGTCAGAAGAATAGTGGTACCGATAACGTAAGTCACGAGTATTATTTAGTAACTGAAAGAACACGTTACCAAGCCTTAAAAAGAATTGCAGATATAAATCCAGATATTTACGCAATTATTTTTTGCAGAACTAGAAGAGAAACTCAAGAGGTAGCCGATAACTTAATAAAAGATGGTTACAGTGCAGACGCTTTACATGGAGAATTATCTCAGGCACAACGTGATTCTGTAATGGGTAAATTTAGAAAGAAAACTGTTCAAATTTTAGTTGCTACAGATGTTGCTGCTCGTGGTTTAGATGTAAATAGTCTTACGCACGTTATCAACCATAAATTACCTGATCAAATAGAAAATTACACACACAGAAGCGGTCGAACCGGTAGAGCTGGAAAAACCGGTATCTCTATTGCTTTGGTTAGCAACAAAGAAAAAGGTAGAATTGGAGCTATTGAACGTATCATCAAACAAAAATTTGTTCTTGGTAAAGTTCCTAGTGGAAAAGAAATTTGCCAAAATCAATTGATGCATTTAATTGATAAAGTGAACGCTATTGAAGTAAAACAAAGCGAAATTGAAGACTTTTTACCAAGTATTTATGAAAAGTTAGAAGGATTAACAAGGGAAGAATTAATACAAAAATTTGTTTCGTTAGAATTTAACTCCTTTTTATCTTACTATGAAAATGCAAAAGATTTAAATGATTTATCTACCAGAGATAATTCAAGAGGTGGACGAGCAGTTGATGAAAATATGACTAGATTCTTTATAAATATTGGACGTAAAGACAGTTTAAATCCTGCTAAATTAATTGGATTAATTAACGATCAAAAAATTACTGCAAATATAGAAATTGGTGCCATAGATATTTTAGATACATTCTCTTTCTTTGAAATAGATAAGAAATTTGAAGAAGAAACTTTAAGTACCTTTTCAAATAATCAACCTGAATTTAGTGGTAGAGGAGTAAATATCGAAATTACAAAAAAAGAACGTGGCGGCGGTGGCGGCGGCGGAAGACGAGGTAGAAAACCTTTTGGAAATAAAGATGGTGGTGGATTTGGTAAAAGGAGGAGTACTGAAGGTTCGTCAGGTGGAAGACGAAGCGATGGTGGAGATCGAGGTAGAAGTTCTTCTAGAAGCGGTGGAGATAGGCCTGATAGAAATTCTGGTGGAGATAGAAAACCGACCGGTTTTGGAAGGAAACGTAGAGAACGATAAAATATTTTATAATAAAAATTAAAAGCCCATCAATTATGATGGGCTTTTTTATTTTAATGAATAAAGTAACTACTCAGCCATCAAGGAAATAGCCATTTTTTTGTATGTCCCATTTTCTAATAAATCTCTAATTGCTGAAAATGCAACAATAGTTTCATCTATATCTTCTTGTGTGTGTGTAGCTGTAGGGATTAATCTTAAAATAATCAGTCCTTTTGGAATTACAGGATACACCACTATAGAGCAAAACACACCATGATTTTCACGTAAATCATGAACTAAAGCCATCGCTTCTGGTACTTCTCCTTTTAAATATACAGGTGTAATACATGTTTTTGTTGTTCCTAAATCAAAACCAGCAGCACGCAACCCAGATTGTAAGGAATTGGTGTTTACCCATAATCTATCTTTTAATTCTGGCATTGTACGAATCATATCTAAACGCTTCAGAGCTCCTTTAACCATCGCCATTGGTAAAGATTTTGCAAACGTTTGTGAACGCATGTTGTACTGTAAGAACTGAATTACATCTTTACCACCAGCTAAAAAAGCGCCAACACCGGCCATCGATTTTGCAAACGTCGCAAAATATACATCTATATCATCTTGCACTCCTTGTTCGTAACCTGTTCCTCTTCCTCCTTCTCCCAAAGTTCCAAAACCATGAGCATCATCTACTAATAATCGAAAGTTATATTTTTTCTTAAGTTCTACTATTTCTTTTAAACGTCCTTGTTCTCCGCGCATTCCAAAAACTCCCTCAGAAATTGCTAGAATTCCTCCACCTGTTTTTTCAGCCATTTTTACTGCACGCTTCATGTTTTTCTCAAAACTTTCCATATCGTTATGTCTGTAGACAAATCGTTTACCAGGATGTAAACGAACGCCATCAATAATACATGCGTGTGTATCAACATCATAGACTATAATATCGTTTTTACTTACCAAAGCATCAATCGCAGACATAATTCCTTGATATCCAAAATTTAATAAATAAGCTTTATCCTTTCCAACAAACTCTGCACATTCTTTTTCTAATTGTTCATGAAAACCTGTATGTCCAGACATCATTCTTGCACCCATTGGATAGGCCATTCCATATTCTGATGCAGCTTCTCCATCGACTTTTAAAACTTCTGGGTGATTAGCCAAGCCTAAATAATCATTTACACTCCAAGTAATGACTTTCTTTCCATTAAAATACATGCGATTAGAGATTGGTCCTTCTAATTTGGGAAAAACATAATATCCTTCTGCTTTGTCTGCCCAGTTACCCAAAGGTCCTTTGTCTGCTTTTATTCTATCAAATAGGTCATTTGTCATTTTCAAAAAATATTTTCTTAAATAATCACTTTTGAGTCTACAAAGTAACTGAATTTTGAGGAGTTATTCAAATAAAATAATTCTTAAGCAAAGTAATTTTATAATGAAAATAAATTCAAAATGTGAGTATCAATTAAATATAAGTTGATGGCTTGTTTTGTGGTAATTTAGGATCATAGAAACCTTGTTCTTTCATCCAAGTATCACTATATATTTTACTCATGTAACGAGATCCGTGGTCTGGAAATATTAAAACCACAAAACTGTTTTTATCAAACATTCCTTTATTGGCGAACTGTTCTGTGGCTTGCATAATTGCTCCACAGGTATAACCTGGGAAAATTCCTTCTTTTTTTATAATTTCTCTTGCTTTATATGCAGCATCTTTGTCTGTTACTTTTTCATAAACATCAATAGTTGAAAAGTCTGTTGCAGCAGGAATTAAGTTTTTTCCTAAACCTTCAATCTTATAAGGTTTAATTTCATTTTTATCCAATTTACCTGTTTCATGATATTTTTTTAAAACAGATCCTACAGCATCAACACCCAATATTTTAATGGCTGAATTTTGTTCTTTTAGATATTTACCTGACCCTGAAATAGTTCCTCCTGTTCCACTTGCAACAACTAAATGAGTGATTTTACCATTGGTTTGTTTCCATATTTCCGGACCAGTAGTCTCATAATGTGCTTCAATATTTAGAGTATTAAAGTACTGGTTTATATAGACTGAATTTGGTGTTTCTTTATGAATTCTTTTGGCTACTTCGTAATAAGATTTAGAATCTTCTACAGGCACATTTGCAGGACAAATATAAACTTCTGCTCCCATGGCTCTTAGTCCATCAATTTTATCTTTAGAAGATTTATCACTAACAGCCAATTTGCATTTGTAGCCTTTAACCATCGCAATCATAGCTAATGAAAATCCAGTATTTCCTGAGGTTGTCTCCACGATAGTACTACCTTGTTTTAGAATTCCTTTTTTCTCTGCATTTTCTACAATATGTAGGGCAATTCTATCTTTTTGTGATTGACCAGGGTTAAACATCTCTAGCTTTGCAAAATAATTTCCTGGAAAATCTTTTGTAATAACGTTCAATTTAACCATTGGAGTTTGTCCAACTAATTCTAATAAATTCTTATAAATCCCCTCGTTTCTATCCATTCTTTTAAATCAGCAATAAAACTATAATAATTTTTATAATTTATCTTCTAAAGCTAGCAAAAATGTATAGTCTATTGCTGTTTCTTTTAAAGAGTCAAAACGTCCAGAAGCTCCTCCATGTCCAACATCCATATTAGTGTGTAATAATAAAATATTATTATCTGTCTTTAAATCTCTTAGTTTAGCAACCCATTTTGCAGGCTCCCAATACTGAACTTGGCTATCAAAATAACCCGTAGTTATCAACATGTTTGGATATTCTTTTACTGATACTTGATCATAGGGTGAATATGACAAAATATAGTCGTAAGCTTCTTTTTCTTCAGGATTACCCCATTCATCAAACTCACCAGTTGTTAGTGGAATAGTTTCATCTAACATTGTAGAAATTACGTCCACAAAGGGAACTGCTGCAATAATTCCGTGATACAGCTCTGGATTCATATTGCTAATTGCACCCATTAATAAACCTCCTGCTGAACCACCCATTGCATACAAATGTTTTGCTGAAGTGTAGTTGTTCTCTATTAAGTATTTAGAGCAATCAATAAAGTCAAAAAATGTATTCTTTTTGTCCATCATTTTTCCTTTATCATACCATTCTCTACCTAAATATTGACCTCCTCTAATGTGTGCTACAGCATATACAAAACCTCTATCTAATAAACTTAAACGAGTTGTTGAGAATCCATCAGAAATAGTATATCCATAAGAACCATAAGCATACTGTAGTAAAGGGGTATTTTTATTGAGTTTAGTATCTTTATGGTATACCAAAGAAATCGCTACTTTTTCCCCATCTCTTGCTGTTGCCCAAACTCGTCTTGTGCTATAGTTATTTTTATTAAACTTCCCTCCTAATACTTCTTGTTGTTTCTTAACTTCCTTGGATTGATTTTTCATATTAAAATCAATTACAGAATTTGGAGTAGTCATAGAATTATAAGAATAACGTATTACTTCTGTATCAAACTCTGGGTTTGCATAAACAGCAGCAGAATACGTTTCCTCATCAAATGGAAGATAGTAATCTTCTTTTCCGTCCCAGCTTTTAATCCTAATTTCACTTAAACCATTGGTTCTTTCCTCTATGACTATATAGTCTTTAAAAATAGAAACATCTTCAAGTAAGGTGTTATCTCTGTGTGAAATAACATCTACCCAATTTTCCTTGGTTGTTTTGTCTACAGGTGTTTTCATCAGCTTAAAATTTGTAGCATCATCTTTGTTGGTCTGTATATAAAAATAATCTCCGTAATGAGCTAAACTGTATTCTAAATTATCTTCTCTTGGTTGTACTATTTTCCAATCTCCAAAAGGCTTATCAGCGGATATAATTCTAAATTCTGAGGAAAGAGTACTAGAACTTCCAATAACAATAAATTTATTAGATTTAGTTTTATAAACATAGGTACTAAATGTTTCGTCTTCTTCTTCAAAAACTGCAATATCCTCAGATGGATCAGTACCTAAAATATGCTTATAAATAATTGAGCTTCTCAGTGTTAATGGATCTTTTTTTGTATAAAAAAGGGTTTTATTATCATTTGCCCATACAGAACCTCCTGTAGTATTTTCTATTTTATCAGAGAGAATTTTGCCAGTTTTTAAGTTTTTTACTTGGAGCGTATATTGTCTTCTACTCACTGTATCTGTTGCAAAGGCTACCAATGTATTGTTAGGACTAATATTTAGGCCTCCTAGTTGAAAATACTCATGACCTTCTGCTTCATTATTAACATCGAAAATAAGTTCTTCTTTTACTTCTAAGCTTTGTTTTTTTCGAGTATAAATAGGGTATTGACTCCCTTTTTCAAAACGTGTTATATAAAAATATTTATTTCTAAAGTAGGGAACAGATGCATCATCTTCTTTAATTCTCCCTTTCATTTCTTGAAACAGTGATTCTTGAAAATCTTTCGTTGAAGAAGTTACCTTGTCATAATAATCATTCTCTGAATTTAAATATGCTTCAACTTTCTGAGTTTGATTGTCTTTCTGATCTGCTGTTTTCTGTTCGTCTGTTAAACGCATCCAGAAATAATTATCAGTTCTGGTGTTATTATGTATCGTTAGTACTTTTGCTTTTTTATCTGCAATAGGCGCTTTTGCGTCTGTATTCATAGATTTATCTGATTTACATCCTGTGAAAAAAATAATATTTATAAGAAAAGTCAGCTTAAAGATTATCTTCATTTTTATTTATTTTTGAAATTCTATAATTGTATTTTTAATAATAGAAATACTATCTAAAAGTTCGTCTTCATTTATTACCAAAGGTGGTGCAAAACGAATAATATTTCCATGCGTTGGCTTAGCTAACAAACCATTGTCTCTTAGTCTTATACAAATATCCCAGGCAGTTGTACTTTCTTCCGTATCATTAATAATTACGGCATTTAATAAACCTTTACCTCTTACAGAAGTTACCAAGTCATTTTCTTTAGCAAATGCAGAAAGTTCTGCCCTGAAAATGGTCCCTAATCTTTCTGCATTTTCAGCAAGATTTTCGTCTACAGCTACTTTTAATGCTGCCATAGCAACTTTACAACCTAATGGATTTCCTCCAAAAGTAGAACCATGCTCTCCTGGTTTAATAGTCATCATTATTTCATTGTCAGCTAATGCTGCTGAAACTGGAAAAACACCTCCAGACAAAGCTTTGCCAAGAATTAAAATATCTGGCTTAACATCTTCATGTTGACAGCAAAATAATTTTCCTGTTCTTGAAATCCCTGTTTGAACTTCGTCAGCAATAAATAAAACATTTTTAGACTTGCATAAATCATAAGCCTTTTTTAAGTACCCTTCGTCAGGAACCATTACTCCAGCTTCACCTTGGATAGGCTCTACCATAAATCCGGCAACATTAGGATCATCTAATGCCTTTTCTAATGCTTTTAAATCGTTGTATTTTACAATTTCAAAACCTGGTAAATAAGGGCCATAATCTTTATATGCACTTGGATCTGTAGATGATGATACTGCCGCTAAGGTTCTTCCCCAAAAATTATTTTCTGCAAATAAAATTTTCGCTTTATTTTCTTGAATACCCTTTACTTTATATGCCCATTTTCTACATAGTTTAATAGCAGTCTCACCACCTTCTACACCCGTATTCATTGGTAAAATCTTATCATAACCAAATAAATTAGTTACATATTCTTCATACTCGCCTAGTACATTATTATGAAATGCACGAGATGTTAAAGTTAAAATACTTGCTTGTTCTTTTAATGCTTCTATAATTTTAGGATGACAATGCCCTTGGTTTACTGCGGAATAAGCAGATAAAAAATCATAATATTTTTTACCTTCTACATCCCACACATAGACACCTTTACCTCTACTTAAAACTACTGGCAGTGGATGGTAGTTATGTGCTCCGTGTTTGTTTTCTAAGTCGATCGCTTGTTGCGATGTTAATTGGTTTAAAATAGCCATTTAAAATAATTTAAGTTTATGTCTTTAGTTAAGCCAAGACAGGGTTTACATCTTAGTGAGAAGTAAACATTAATAATTAAATCTCGCTTAGCGAGTAAAATAACCATTCCTTATCTACCTTTATCCTTTCGAAGATTGCGAAAATTCAGCGTGGGAAAGAAATCATCCCTAAGCTTCGCAATTTAAGAAATATAATTCATATCAGACAAATCAATTTCATAAGTATTCTTCGGTTACATTCATATCTTTTGTTAATTTTGCAAACCATTCTTATTATAGAAACTAATGCCAAAAAGAGAACGAAATAAATTTGTTAGAAGAGGTCAGATATTAGACTTAAAGATTGAAGATTATGCCTTTGGTGGAAAAGGAATTGCTAGAATTCGTTCTGAAGAAGGAGAATTTGTTGTCTTTATACCTAATACCATACCTGGACAAACAGTAAGAGCTCAAGTAAAAAAATCGAGCAAAAATTATGCAGAATGTAATTTAATTGATGTTTTAGAAAATTCAGAGGACGAAGTTCTTTTACCATATCAAGACATTCCTGGTGCACCATACATTCAATTACCTATAGAGTTACAACATAAATACAAGAAGGAAAGTACCTTGTCTTTATTTAAACGTATTGGAAAAGTATCTAATATTGAGGATCTTTTTGATGAATTGGTGACTTCGCCTAATGTTTTTCACTACAGAAATAAAATGGAGTACGGATTTTCAGCTATTGGTTATGACAGAGTAAATAAAACTGATATTGATATTTTTACACTAGGTTTTAAAAGACGTGGTGTTTGGTGGATGGGAGATAATTTAGAAAAAGACTCTGGCTTGTTTGATAAATTAGTTGAAGACAATATTAGAACTATTAGAAAGTATTGCGAAGCAACAGGATTGGCGCCCTGGCATGGACCAAAAAGAGAAGGGTTTTTTCGTTATTTTGTAGTCAGAAAATCTTACAAAACCAATCATCTGCTTTTTAATTTGGTGACTACTTCACACGACCTTCCTCAGTTTGATTTAATAGCTTTCTCAAAACTATTACAAGATATTTTCAAAGAAAGATTTACAGGTTTATTACATTCTATTAATGACGAAACTGGTGATAGAACACTCGCCACTTCCGGAAGCAGTCAACTCATTGCTGGAGAAGATAAAATTATAGAAGAATTGTTAGGATTAAATTTTGAAATAAGTATGAAAAGCTTCTTTCAAACCAACCCAAAATCTGCAGAAAAGCTATATTCAAAAGTAATTGATTATGCGCTAGAAAATAAAGAAGCTATTGATAATACTGTGGTAATGGATTTATTTTGTGGAACAGGTACTATCGGTCAAATTTTAGCTTCTAGAAGTACCAATGCAAAAATTATTGGAGTAGACATTGTCGCTTCTGCTATTGAAGATGCTGTCAAAAATGCAAAAAGAAATCAAATAGATGGATTAAAGTTCTATGCTGCAGATGTAGGGAAGTTTTTATACGAACACCCTGAATATAAAAATAAAATTCGTACTATTATTTTAGACCCATCTCGTGCAGGAATAGCTCCTAAGACACTCTTGAAAATCATTGATATTAATGCTGATAGGATTGTCTATGTTTCTTGTAATCCAGCAACTCAAGCTAGAGATACAGAAGAAATGATGAAACATGGTTATGAAATCAAAAAAATAAGTCTGGTAGATCAGTTTCCACATACATCCCATATAGAAACCGTTGTTTTATTTGAGAAAATATAATATTTGACATAATTTAATGCTTTTAAAATTGTTGTACTTTTGATTTAAATACAGGTTTAAAAATGAAAAAACTTACAGAATTAGAAATTGAAAAAAGATTAGAGAATTTTCCTGATTGGGATTATTATGAGGAAGCCTTGCATACAGAGTTTGAATTTGATAGTTTCAAAAATTGTATGAGTGCTATGATGAGAATAGCTTTTGAGTGTGAAATACTTAAACATCATCCAGAATGGACCAATATATACAATTTATTGGAAATAAAATTAACAACTCATGATGCAGGAGGGGTCACTGAATTAGATTTTAAGTTGGCAGATGCCATGGAGAAAATTGTAGAAGTTGAAGAATAAATCTTTATTTGCTAGTACTAAAATGAAAAAATACTATTTATTTTTATGGCTGACTGCCTTCTTTATAACTGGTTGTGAGAAAGATGATTTCTGTATAGATCCTATCACTCCTAATATGATTATTCGATTTTATAATGCTACAAATATTTCACAAATTAAACCTGTAACAGATTTGTCCATTAACCCAGTAGGATATGATGATATTTATTCGATTGAAAATTTAGATTCTATAGTACTTCCTTTGGATGTTACTAGCAATCAAATTATCTATAATTTTTCTACGGGAAGCAATCAAGATATTATCACAATAGACTATGATGTTGAAGAAGTATTTGTTTCCAGATCTTGTGGATTTAAAGCTATATTTAACAATGTAACTGTTACTTCAGATTTGTCAAATGACTGGATTATAGGACTAACAGAAACCTTAGAAAACACAATTACAATAACCACCATTGAGAATGAGTCAGCAGCACATTTACAAATTTTTCATTAGCATCTGTTTTTTATTAGTTTTTGTGAGTGTTTCTGCACAACAAAAAGATGATAGCATTTCAAAAGACAGTATCGTTTATAAAACAAATTATGGACTTAGACTTGGAATAGATCTCAGTAAACCCGTTAGATCTTTATTACAAGATTATACGAAGGGTTTAGAAATTGTTGGAGATTATAGAATTTCAAAAAAATGGTACGCAGCTGCAGAAATAGGTGCTGAAGATTTTACCACAAAAGAAGATTTTACCAATTCCACCTCAAAAGGAAATTATGCAAAAGTTGGGGTGAATTTTAATTCTTACAATAACTGGCTTGATATGAATAATGAAATTTTTATTGGGTTTCGATATGGTTTTGCTAAGTTCAAAGAAACAATAAACAGTTATCAAATTAATACTGGAAATACCTTTCTACCAACAGAAACTATTACTACACCTTTTACAGAAAAAGGCTTAAATGCTCATTGGTCTGAAATACAATTAGGTTTTAGAGCAGAAATTTACACGAATATTTTCATAACCTTCAGTAGTTCATACAAAATAATGGTAAGTATTACAGACCCTACTAATTTCAAAACCCACTATGTGCCTGGGTTTAACCGTGTTTATACAAGTAATACTGGCTTTGGATTTAACTACACAATTTCATATTTAATCCCATTTAGTAATAAATAACTTTATTTTTTACTAATTTTAACTTACTATTTTAAATAAATCAACAAATGAATAAAATACCTAGTGTTAATTTAGTAGATTTTTTGTCAGATGATATCTCTAAAAAGCAACAATTTATTGATGATATAGGATACGCTTATGAAAACATTGGTTTTGTAGCCTTAAAAGGACATTTTCTTGATAAAACTCTTGTTGATGAATTGTATAAGGAAATTCAAAACTTTTTTGAACTTCCCTTAGATGTAAAAAGAAAATATGAAGTGCCTGGTATAGGTGGACAAAGAGGTTATGTTTCCTTCGGAAAGGAAAGTGCTAAAGGAAGAAAGGAAGGCGATTTAAAAGAATTTTGGCATTTTGGACAATATGTAGAAAACAATCCTGCACTAGAAATAGAATACCCGAAAAATGTTTTAGTAAAAGAACTTCCTAAATTTAATGAAGTTGGTAAAACTACTTACAGAATGTTAGAAAAAACTGCAATGTATGTTCTACGTTCTTTAGCTCTCCATCTAGGCTTGGAAGAAACATATTTTGATGAATATATACACAATGGAAATAGTATTTTAAGACCCATACACTATCCTCCCATTCAGTCTGAACCAGAAAATGCAGTAAGAGCTGCTGCTCATGGTGATATTAATTTGATTACATTATTAATGGGAGCTCAAGGTAAAGGATTGCAGGTTCAAAACCACAAAGGAGATTGGATAGATGCTGTTGCGGAACCAGATGAAATAATGATTAATGTTGGTGATATGCTGTCTCGTCATAGTAACAATAAACTAAAATCAACAATACATAGAGTAACAAACCCCCCTAAAGAATTGTGGGGAACATCTAGATATTCTATTCCATTCTTTTTGCATCCAATAAGTGATATGAAATTAAATGTTTTAGAAGCATGTATAGATACTCATAATCCTAAAGGATTTGAAGATATCACAGCTGGTGAGTTCTTAAATGAACGTTTACGTGAATTAGGCTTAAGTAAGTAATTTCTAATGGACTTTAAAGATCAGCTAAAAAACCTTTTCCCAGATCACCAAGTACAAGAAGAACCTTTAACAGAAAAGACTTCAAATATTTGGTTACAAAAAGAACCCCTTTTGTGTAAGTACGAAAAACGGAAAGGAAAACCAATCACGATTATTGATGGTTACAATGGAGCTACTAAAGATTTCAAAACTTTAGCAAAAGAAATTAAGACAAAATTAAGTGTTGGAGGAAGTTTTAAAAATGACACCATCATCATTCAGGGTGATTATAGAGATAGAATTATGGAAATATTACAAGAAAAAGGCTTTACAGTAAAACGTGTTGGAGGTTAAACTCTAAGATAAAAAGTATTCCTGACTTAACTAACCTTTTAAAATTATGAGCATTACAAAATTACACATCACCAACGGAGACAAGACCACTAATCATCTCAAATCAATAGGGTATACAGGTGTATTCATAACTTGGAGAGAAATGCTCTGTGAAGGTAAAACATCTATTGATATTGGTAGTGAGAATTTTTGGAAAACTCGTTTTAATTTTTTAAAATCATCCTATAAAGTCACCAAGAAAACATTTATAGATTTCACGTTGAAAGAATACAGAAACCTCTGTCAGAAAAAGAATCAAGAAGAGATTATTTTATGGTTTGATCACGATTTGTTTAGTCAAATAAATATGATTGCTATAATAAGTTGGTTAAAAAGATATCGTAGCGGAGAAAAAATAAGTTTAATAAATTGTAATAGTTTAAAGATAAGCAATCAGCTTATAAAGCTAAACCAATTAAATAATGAACAAATTAATAAACACTACAATAACAGAGCAGAATTATCTCAAGACGATATTGAGTATGCAGATTATATCTGGCAATTATACTGTTCGAACTGCCCATTACGCCTAGAAACTATTTATAAATATAACCCTATGAGTCCGTTTATACATTTGTCTAAAGCCATAGAGATGCACTTAAAACGCTTCCCTTCTATTGAAAACGGACTTAATTCTATAGAAAATCATATTATTAAAACAGCTTCTGACAAAACTTTTACATCTAAGAATCAATTGGTTGAAAATCTCTTGAAAAATCAAGAAATATATGGTTTTGAAGAACTTCATTATGCTCATAAAATTGAACGTATCAAAATATTATTCACCTCTTTCAATCCAATCAAATTAAGTAAGAAAGGTAGAAAAGCACTAGAAAACAAACAAAACTTATACAGAAACTTAAGAGATGAAAACGCATATCTTGGAGGTGTAAAACAATACAGTTATCTCTATCAAAATAATTTAAATAAATTATTAAAAATTAGTTTCTAAGATGAGTATAAAAAATTCAGAACTTATTTTAAATCCAGATGGAAGCATCTATCACCTAAATTTAAAACCAGATAATATTTCTACTAACATTATTTTCGTTGGTGATCCAGATCGAGTTGATAAAGTAACAAAGCATTTTGATACTATTGAATTTTCTACTCATAAGAGAGAATTTAAAACAACCACCGGAACTTATAAAGGAAATAGACTATCAGTAATCTCAACAGGTATTGGTTCAGATAATATAGATATTGTTTTAAATGAGCTAGATGCGTTGGTAAATATCAATCTAAAAACCAGAGCTATTCATAAAAAACATACATCTTTAAATATTGTAAGAATTGGAACTTCTGGCTCACTTCAGAAAGATATTCCCATAGATAGTTTTCTAATGAGTACCTATGCTATAGATATCAATGGAATGCTTCGTTCTTATGTAACTGATCAGATATCTCATCCAGAAATTGAAAATGCTTTTGTCTCCCATACCAATTGGAGCAATAAAAAGAGTTTTCCCATGGTAATTTCTAATAGCAAAGAATTAGAAACAAAGATTTCTTCTAGTTTTATTCTTAAAGGTATGACTGCAACTTCTGGAGGTTTTTACGGTCCTCAAGGAAGAGTTTTACGTCTACAAATTCAAGACCCTAATTTAAACCATAAAATGGACTCCTTTAATTACAATGGTATTAAAGTAACCAATTTAGAAATGGAAACGTCTGCCATTTATGGACTTTCTAAACTACTGGGGCATCATGCCTGTTCAATGAATGCAATTATTTCTAATAGAGCTTTGGGAGAGTTTAGTAACAACCCAGATCAAGTAATCGAAGATTTGATCGTTTACACATTAAACAAGATTATTTGTTAAATAATGTACCACAAAAATGGTGGAATAAGTAATGTCTCCTAAGGAATGAAATCATAAAAATTTATTTCTTTTGATGTTAATTCTCTTTGGAACTCTAAAAAAATAATAAATAATATGAAAATTTACAAAAAACATGTACATTTAGAGTGTTAAAAAACAATCAATGAAAAGACTCGCATTTATTGCAATTTTTATAATAGGATTAATAAATTTTTCTTCTTGTAGAAGTACATCAAACCCTTGTGGATTGGCAAAAAACGTCATAAAAATGACAAAACAGTTACAGCAAGGATTTATGTTAGAGATTTCTACTGAAATGGTTTAATTACTGTTTTGATTCAAATTCAAAAATCAGAAGATAATTGGATATTTTGTTACCAAACAATCTCCTTTAACTGCCTACTTTTCAGATATTCATTTGTTTTAGAAAAGTGCTTGCTTCCAAACCAACCTCTCCAGGCCCCTAAAGGTGATGGATGCGGAGCTGTAAAAATTTGATGTTTATTATTATTAATGAGTTTCTTTTTACTTTCTGCAAATTTCCCCCAGAGCAAGAAAACAACGCCTTCTTTTTGTCTAGAAATATGTTGAATAATAGCATCTGTAAATTGTTCCCAACCTCTTTTTTGATGTGTTCCAGCTTCATTTGCTCTTACAGTTAATGTTGCATTTAATAATAATATGCCTTGATTAGCCCAGGAAGATAAATTACCTGAGGTTGAAATTGGTTTTCCTACATCTGTTTGCAATTCTTTAAAAATATTTTTTAATGATGGTGGAGGTGATATTCCATCTTGAACAGAAAAACACAAACCATTTGCTTGTCCTTTTCTATGATAAGGATCTTGTCCAATAATCACTACTTTCAGATCATTAAAAGAACAATTATTAAAGGCTGCAAAGATATTTTTTTCTTCAGGATAGCATTGATGATTTTCATACTCTTCTTTCACAAATTTAGTCAAAGTTTTAAACGCTTCCTTCTCAAATTCAGATTGTAAAAAAATTTTCCAGCTTTCCTCAATAATAATGTTCATTCTTTGCTATTTTTGTGATCTCCAAATATAAAGGTTTGAGTATAGATATTTCTGAGAAAGCACTCCAAGATTTAGAATTTACAACGGTTATACAACAAGTTGCATCCTTTAGTATCTCAGAACTAGGAAAAAAACAAGTCTTAGAAACCTTGCCCTTTTCTAACAAAAAACAACTATTACGTGAATTAGACTTCACCAATGAATATCTTTCTTCTTTTGAGAGTGATAATAGGATTCCTAATCATGCTTTTGATAATATCTACGAACAGATAAAAAGATTGACCATAGAAAATAGTTATATAGAACCCGAGAGTTTTTTAAAAATTACTGCTATTTCTGAGTCCGTTAAAGAGTTGAAAAAATATTTTAAAAAATTTAATATCTATTATCCTAGCTTATCATACCTAAGTGAAGAAGTTGAATTTATTCAAGAGATAATAGACGAAATAAAAAAAGTAATTACAGTCTACGGAGAAATCGTTGACAATGCTTCTCCTGAATTGAGGAAAATTAGAAGAAGTATTTCTGGTTTACAAGGAAAAATTGGACAAAGTTTTTCCAGTGCTCTGGGAGGTGCAAAAGCTGCTGGTTATTTAGATGATATTAAAGAATCTGTGATAGATAACCATCGTGTTTTAGCAGTTTTAGCTATGCATCGTAAAAAAATAAAAGGTAGTTTACTAGGCTCATCTAGATCCGGTAGCATTGTTTATATAGCACCGCAAGCAACTCTAGCGTATCAACGAGAGCTTCAGAATCTAGAATATGAAGAGAAACAAGAAGTTATTAGAATTCTCAGATCATTAAGCTACCTCATAAGACCCTACACTTCACTATTAGAATCATACTTGGTCTACTTAGCTCATTTAGACGTTATTGGCTCTAAAGCAAAATATGCATATTCTATCAATGGATTGTTACCAACTATTGGTGAAATAAAGAGAGTTTATTTTAAGAATGCGTATCACCCTATTCTTTTAGTAAAAAATAGAGAAGCAAAATTAGAGGTCGTTCCTCAATCTATTGAACTCAACGAACAACAACAAATTATTGTAATCTCTGGTCCCAACGCTGGTGGAAAAAGTATCACACTAAAAACCATTGGTTTGTTACAGGTAATGTTGCAAAGTGGTATTTTAATTCCAGTAGATGAGCGAAGTGAAACAACTATTTTTGATACTGTCTTAACAGATATTGGAGATAATCAATCTATAGAAAATCAATTAAGCACCTATAGTTATCGTTTAAAAAACATGCGCTACTTTTTACGAAAGTGCAACGAAAAAACCTTGTTTCTAATTGATGAATTTGGTACGGGAAGTGATCCTGAATTGGGTGGCGCCTTAGCAGAAATTTTTTTAGAAGAATTCTATCATAAAAAAGCCTTCGGTATTATCACTACACACTACTCTAATTTAAAAGTCTTAGCAAATGAATTAGACTTTGTAACCAATGCCAACATGCAATTTAATGAGCGGACCTTAGAGCCATTGTATAAGTTATATGTAGGACAAGCCGGGAGTTCTTTTACGTTTGAAGTAGCACAGAAAAATGGAATTCCGTTTAGCCTTATTAATAAAGCTAAAAAACGTGTAGAGACAGAAAAAATTAGATTAGACAACACCATATCTAAGCTACAAAAAGAACGGAATCGTTTACAAAAAAATTCTGAAAATTTAGAAAAGCAAAAATCAAAAGGAAGAGAACATATAGAAAGTTTACGAGACAAAGAAGATAAAATACAAGCTAAACTAGCTGGTTTTCAGGAATTGTATGATAAAAATCAAAAAATGTTATCTTTAGGTAGAAAAACCAATGAATTACTTAATAAGTATCTTCAAACAAATAATAAAAAAGAATTAACTATTAATTTCAATAAATGGGTTGCGGACGAAAAAGTGAAATATGCCAAGAAAAACCCAACTAAACCGAAAACTAAGTCTCAGAAACAGCAGGCAAAAATTGTTGAAAAACAGCTGCAAGAAATAATACAGAAAGTAGAAAAAGAAGTTTTACAAAAGGTTGTGGAAGTAAGAAAGGTTAAAAATGAAGAAGCTGAAAAAATTGCCAAAGTTAAATCTGAATACATATTTAAAGTAAATGATAGAGTACGACTTATTGATGGGAATGCAATTGGTAGCATTGAAAAAATTGAAAAGAAAAAAGCTTTTATCAATTATGGAATCTTTACTACTGAGGCATCTCTAGATAAATTAGAGTTTGTAGAGAAATCAAAAAAATAAGATTCTTTATCCTATGATAACTCTTATACAGTAAGTTTATTATTAGATTTTTTATAAACTTTAATTTTAATAATATTTTCACTTCTAGGTTATAAAATTATGAAAAAAAAGACCATGCTAAACTATCTTAAAAAAGTATTAGAAAATATGCCAACTGGGTGGTTATCTAGCACAACACATCGACTAGATATATATGATGAAAGATTAGCCAAAACTGAATTTTTAGAACATTTTAAAGTATTATATAACACTAATAATTCTCATACCTCAGTATTAAATGAACTGCCGACTGCTTATGATTATATTCGATTAGGTCATCCATTATCTTGTGTCTTAGAATGGGCAATTGCTCATTTACATAACACAAAACCAGAAAATATCATTAGTTTTTCATCACAGACAATCCCTATTTTAGCAATCTTAAGAAAAAACTTATTAGAACAGAAGAATACCCAAATCATTTATACCGGAGAATTTCCAACTTTATTCGATACTGAAGCCGTCAAACGTATTTATGGGTATATATTTGAACTTAAACATCTTGAAGAAGTAGCAGAAATCCCTATTTTTGAAGGCACTACGATTGTTGTATCACGAGACGATAAAATCAGCGCTAATATACTCAATTCAAATACTGATTTTTTTATTAATATGTATGCTCAGATTGGAAGTGTTTTAGTTATTAACGGTGAACATAACGAACATTATATTTCAGATATTCAGCACGTGAGACGTAGAGAAACCATTGCTATGACACCAGTAAATTGCAATATTGCATTGCATGCTTTGGTCAATAAATCTCGTTTCCACTTACCATCCAGTAATCTAGAAATCAATAAAAAAATTGTTCAAAATTTAATTACAAATATTACTGGTGCTGACACAAAGCCTCTAGTGGGTTCTAGTGGTCTCTCTATCCAATATGCTATTATGATGGGGCTTATTGATGATGCTCAAAAAAATCATAAAGGAAAGGCTATTAAATTTATTGTACCTCCCAATTGTTATGGAGGTACCAATGACCAGGCAAGACGAGTTGCTGATTGTATTGACAATGTTGAAGTAGTAGATTTACCTGTGGATGGAGATAGTAATATGGTGCAAAGTATTGATGTCATTTTAGCTAAAATTGCTACCGAAGACGCTGTTCCTTACATTATTGCAGAAATTCCTACAAACCCGAGAGTTGAAGTACCAGACCTAAGTGAATTAAAAGCTGTTTTAGGAAAAGAACGGACAACTGCAAAGGGAACTATTGCAATAGACCCTGTGTTTATTTTAGATCAAACTTTTTGTCCGAATGTTCTCTTTTTAGGAGATGGTAAAATACTCTCTTCAGTTAAAACTATCTCATATGCTAGCGGTTCTAAATTCCCTAGTGGAGGACTATGTACTGCAGGATATTGTGTAGGAAATAAAAAAACAATCACTTTAATAAAAAAAATAGGTAGCCATCTTACCCTATGTGATAACGAAGCCACTGAACTGCAATATGAACTCCTGGCGAAACAATTACCTTCAATGAAGAAACGAATAAGTGATGCATATAAAAACACACTAGAATTTGTGAATTTCATTAAGGATACTTTACCAAGCGCAAAAATAAATTTCGTGTCTAAAGAGCTAGCATTACTTGGTTTTACCCCCTCTGTTTTTTCATTAGATCTTCCCACAAAAGGAACTACAGATGAGGAAAGAGAAATGTATAAGAGGGCATTAAACCTTAATTTAATTAATTTAATGATTACCAAAATACCTAACGAAAGTAAGTTTTGTGTAAGCTATGGACAGCTAATGGGTTCTTATTGGACCGTTCCTGCGACTTCTACTCAAGGAACTACGAAGGAAGGCGACAAAGATTATATTGTACGCGCATCACTATCTCCAATTATGAATCTTGAAACACACAAGAAGGTTTTTCTGGATTTTGTAACAAATATTTAATATTTTGTAAATTATTACTAAATAAATTTAAAATGTTTAAGATAATTAAGTAAATATTAAACAAAAAAATGTAGGTTATATTTAAAAAAAAAGAATTAACATACGAGTTTCTCCAACCTTTTAACGATATCAGCCCAATCTTTATCATCTGATACTAGTTTATTAATTCTTTTAATAGATGCAGATATATTGGAGTCAGTAACTTTTACTCCGTTTTCATGCATATATTTAGAGATGACATTATTTCTTATTGATGATTTAGAACAAAGTCTATAAAGGACACTCCTAGCATCTACACCATCCATTGATCGAGTATTTGAAAAAATTGTGCTCTCATTTACATCTAATTGTGTTTTTACAATATCAACACATCTATCAAATTTAATTTTCTTTACTTGTTTCATTAATTTTCTTTAGGGGTTTCACAAATTTTTTTAGGAGTTAAAGATAATAAAAAATCTTATGTCTAACAAAAAACAATCAAAAATTAAACATTATTGTCGTTATTATAAAATATTGATTTGAATTCTTATAAGGTTCATTTAGGCATCATAATAATCTATCTCCAAGCAAATTAAAATTTCAGTATTCCACCTCATTTTAAAACTATTATGCAATAATATTTTGAGCTTTAGTTGATCATTACTCTCAATAACCCTCTATTTGTTCGTCATAAAATATAGATGCTGCCTCTATAAGGTTAGAAACTTCACCAGCAATATCATCTTCTCTTTCTCCAGATAAATCTTCAAACCATTCTATTTCATCATCTTTTAAATTAATTAAAAAACGAGGAAATTCTGTGTGAAGAACAAATATGTCTTCAGGAAAACTACTGTTATCAGCTAATAAAAATTTAGGTAAGTCCATGTTCTTTTGTTTGTATAAGTTTTGTAGTTAAATAATTAAAGCGAAGATATAATAAAACAGATGCAGAGGATAATCCTGCTAATAAACCAAGCCAGATCCCAAAACTACCATAAACTTCTTCTTTTCCTAAGAAATAACTAATAGGAAACCCTATAATCCAATAAGAAATAAAAGTAATGAGCGTTGGAATATTTACATCTTGTAATCCACGTAAAGCACCCAAAACAACGACTTGAATACTATCACTAATTTGGAAAATTGCTGCCGCTAACAAAAGTTGTGATGCAATACGAACCACCTCCCTATTATCGGCAAAATTATTAATATCATTTAAGTCGACATATATTTTAGGTAATTGAAAACGGAAAACTAGAAATAAAATTGCAAATCCTGCAGCTAAAATTACTGCAAATAGAAAAATTGAAAAGGCAATTCTTCGCAATTCTCTAAAATTTAATAAACCTTTCTGATTTCCAACTCTAACCATTGCTGCAACACCTAATCCCATGGCAACCATAAACGTCATAGAAGATAAATTTAATGCAATCTGGTTGGCTGCTTGTGGGTTTTTACCCAGCAAACCACTAAGCCATATTGCAGCTGTAAAAATAGCCATTTCAAAAAACATCTGCATAGCGCTTGGAGCTCCTAAACTAGTAATTTTTTTTAGCATAAGTTTATCCAATACAAAGAATTTAATATTGGTTACAAAGCTTTTAGATCGTTCTTTATTTGCTAATAACCACCACAAATAAACAACCATTATAAAACGAGAGATTAGGGTACCGTATGCGGCACCAACAATTCCCATCTCTGGAAATCCAAATTTTCCAAAAATTAAAATATAGTTGAGAATTATATTTATAATATTAGCAAGAATTGTTGCGTACATTGGGTATTTTGTCATAGACAAACCATCACTAAACTGTTTGAAAGCCTGAAAAATAATTAAAGGAATTAAAGAAAAAGCTACCAAATTTAAGTAAGGAATTGCTAATGCTACTACTTCTTTTGGTTGGTTTAAGTAATCGCTATTTAAAAATGATTTTGAAAAGAATAGCAATAAAAACATGCTAATTCCTATGATGGTACACAAGAATAATCCATGTTTGAAAGTAGATTTTGCCTTTAAAAAATTATTAGAAGAGTCTGCTTCTGCTATTAATGGAGTAATAGCTGTAGAAAAACCTATTCCAATAGACATAGCTATAAACATAAAACTATTACCTAATGAAACTGCTGCTAATTCTGCAGTTCCTAGTTGACCTACCATGATATTATCTACAAAACTCACAAAAGTATGGCCTAGCATTCCTAACATAACAGGAGCTGCTAATGTCCAATTATATTTAAACTCTTTTGTATAAATACTTAAATTCATAAATTATGGTGAAATCAGCCACGAAGATATTATAATAATTGACGTAATAATTAACAAAATTGAAACAAATTTACTAGCTTTATTCTATTACTTTTACATTATAAAATAAATACAAAAAATGGCACAAATAACACTTCAAGGAAATGTAATTTCAACGATCGGAGAATTACCAAAGATAGGTGCGAAGGCACCTGAATTTGAACTAACAGCAACAGATCTTTCTAAAAAATCATTATCGGATTTTAGTGGGTTTACATTATTATTAAATATCTTCCCTAGTGTAGATACAGGAACTTGTGCTGCATCTGTTAGATCATTTAACAAATCAGCTGCAACTATAAAGAATACGAAAGTTTTATGTATTTCTAGAGATTTACCTTTTGCACAAAATCGTTTTTGTGGTGCAGAGGGAATAGAAAATGTATTGATGTTGTCAGATTTTGCTGATGGAAGTTTTGGTAAAAAATATGGCTTAGAGGTTTCTGGTAGTCCATTTGCAAACTTACACTCAAGGGTCGTAATAGTAATAAATCCCGATGGAAATATTAGCTACACAGAACAAGTTTTAGAAATTGCAGATGAACCAAATTATGAGAAAGCAATAGCAGCAATTAAATAACATTCCTGTGAAGAACCCTAAAGATAATTTTATTATTGAAAGAATAAGAAGCATTAAGTTTTCATTCCGTGGTATCTGGTTTTTAATTACCACAGAAAGCAGTATTAAAGCTCAGCTATTTATCGTAGTGTTAATTTTATTGGCTGGGTTTTATTTTCAAATTAATACTACAGAATGGCTCATGCAAACATTGGCTATTGGTTTAGTTCTTGTGGCTGAATCTTTAAATACTGGTATTGAAAAGTTAGCCGATTTTGTACATCCAGATTATCACAAAAAAATTGGATTTATTAAAGATGTATCTGCAGGGTCTTCTGGCATAGCAGCAATCATTTCTTTAATTATTGCAGGGATTATATACATCCCGAAAATAACACTGCTTTTCTAAGTAAATACTTATATTTACTTTTTTAATTATTCTTATTTTTTTATGGCTAAAAAGACTAAAAACCCAATTAACACGAAAACTAAGAGGTCAAACCCCATAGTTGCTTTTTTTAAAAGCAGACAAATACAAACTGTCATTGGTTCTTTTTTATTATTTTTTTCTTTATTTCTTTTTGTAGCATTTATTTCTTATTTCTTTAGTTGGGAGGAAGATCAGAGTATTATTAATGAGTTTTCAAATAAAGCAGCACAAGGAAAAAACCTTCTTGGTAAAGTTGGTGCCACTATAGGTGATATTTTAATTTATAGAGGGGTTGGCTTAGGAGCATTTATAATTCCATATCTATTTTTTTTATTAGGTGTTTTTTGGCTATTCAAAACAAAATTATCTAAAGTCATCATCTCCTTTAACTGGGGACTATTATCTATGATATGGATTTCTGTTTCATTGAGTTTTATTGATAAATCATTCACATTATTTTCTGGTGTCATAGGATATGAAATAAATGAATATTTGCAGTTATTTATTGGAAGAACTGGATTGGGGATTATTTTACTCTTCTTGTTAATAGCATACATAACCATTCGATTTAAAATAACACCAGAATTAATAATTAAAAGATTTAGATCAAAAAAAATAGAAGATCAAGAATTCAATACAAATAACACTTCTGAAAGAGCACTAGAAGAAATAGTGCAAGTTGTAGAAGAGAAGTCTGAGTTTGAGTTGTCTGTAGAAAATTTACAACCTACTATTAAAAAGCATTCAGAGGTATCAACAACTCCTGATGAAGTTACTAAAAGCATTGAAAAGCCTAACTTAATTATTGACAGTATCGAAGATGATACTGTAGAAATTGATGTAGAAGAAATAACTGAAGAAGAAAATGTTACTGAAAATTTATCTAAAAAACTTGTAGAAGATTTTGGTGAGTTTGATCCAACATTAGAATTAGCTAACTTTAAATTTCCAACTCTTAATTTATTAAAACAATACAACGAAAGTATTTCTATAGATCCTGAAGAACTAGAACTTAATAAAAATAAGATTGTAGAAACGCTGAAAAATTATAAAATTGGTATTGCACAGATTAAAGCAACTGTTGGACCCACAATAACCTTGTATGAAATAGTTCCTGAAGCTGGAATAAGAATTTCTAAAATTAAGAACTTAGAAGATGATATTGCTTTATCATTGGCAGCTCTAGGAATTCGTATTATAGCACCAATACCAGGAAAAGGTACGATTGGAATTGAAGTTCCTAATAAAAAATCTACCATCGTTTCTATGTATTCTGTTATCGCTTCTAAGAAGTTTCAAGAATCAGACATGGAGCTTCCAATCGCTTTAGGAAAAACAATTTCTAACGAAACATTTGTTGTTGATTTAGCTAAAATGCCTCACCTACTTATGGCAGGTGCTACCGGACAAGGTAAATCTGTAGGGCTAAATGCTGTGTTAACATCTCTACTCTACAGAAAACATCCTGCTGAAGTAAAGTTTGTATTGGTAGATCCCAAAAAAGTAGAATTAACATTATTCAACAAAATTGAACGTCATTATTTAGCAAAATTACCAGATACTGATGAAGCTATTATTACAGATACAACCAAAGTTGTTCATACATTAAATTCTTTGTGTATTGAAATGGACAATCGTTATGATTTGTTAAAAATAGCCATGGTTCGTAATATAAAAGAATACAATACTAAATTTAAGGCTCGAAAATTAAATCCAAACGATGGACATCAGTTTCTACCTTATATAGTTCTAGTGATTGATGAATTTGCAGATTTAATTATGACAGCTGGTAAAGAGGTTGAAACACCTATTGCACGATTAGCACAATTAGCTAGAGCCATTGGTATTCATCTAATTGTTGCCACACAAAGACCTTCTGTAAATGTAATTACAGGGATTATTAAAGCTAACTTCCCCGCTAGAGTTGCTTTTAGAGTAACGTCAAAAATTGATTCTAGAACTATTTTAGATGCTGGTGGTGCAGATCAATTAATTGGTCGTGGAGATTTACTTTATACTGCAGGTAATGAGATTGAAAGGATTCAATGTGCTTTTGTAGATACTCCTGAAGTAGCTAGAATTACTGACTTCATAGGATCTCAAAGAGCGTATGCTGATGCTCATTTGTTACCAGAATATGTTGGTGAAGATGGTGGCACAAGTATTGATATAGATATCGCTGACAGAGATAAGTTGTTTAAAGAAGCTGCTGAAATTATTGTAATTGCACAACAAGGATCAGCGTCATTATTACAAAGAAAACTAAAGTTAGGATATAATAGAGCAGGACGATTAATCGATCAGTTAGAAGCTGCTGGTATTGTTGGACATTTTGAAGGTAGTAAAGCAAGACAAGTTCTGGTTGTTGACTTAATTGCTTTAGAACAATTATTAGAAAATGAAAAAAGTAGATAAAATGAAAAAAGGTGGATTGTTTTTAATTGCATTTATAATTAGTATGACAGTTAATTCTCAACAAACTGATAAAGCTAAACTACTGTTGGATGAGGTTTCATTAAAAATGGGAACTTACAATAATATGCAACTAAATTTTAGCACCTCTTTAATTAATGAAGAAGCAGGAATTAATGAAAATGATGAACTGCCTATCAAAGGAGAAATTACTCTTCAGGGTGAAAAATATAATTTAGACTATTTGGGAAATACTTTTATTTTTGATGGTGTAAAGCTTTATGTCATCAATCATGATGAAAAAGAAATCACAATCAATGATCAAGATTTAAGTGAAGATGAAGGATTCATATATCCATCAAAATTCCTTACTTTCTATGAAGAAGGATACAGTTATACTTTTAGTAATTTACTTACTATAAGAGGTCGTAAAATTCAATTTATTGAATTAACACCTATAGACAGTGATTCTGAAATTATAAAAGTAAATCTAGGAATAGATATAAAAACAAAACATATTTACCAATTAATACAATTTGGTGCAAATGGCACAAAAACAATCTTAACGATTCATCAATTTAAAAATAATCAAAATATTCCTGATGTATTGTTTAAGTTTGATAAGCTAAAATATCAAGAACTAGATTATTTAATTGATTAGATGAAAATTTTAGATCGATACATAATAAAATCTTTTTTAGTTCCGTTTTTTGCAACTTTCCTAATTATTCTTTTTGTACTTGTAATGCAAGCACTATGGATGGCTTTTGAAAGTATAGCTGGTAAAGGAATTGGTTTATTTTTTATTTTTAAATTTCTTTATTATACTGCCTTAGTTGTTTCTTCGCAAGCCTTGCCAATAGCTGTATTGTTATCTTCTATAATGGCATTGGGTAATATGTCTGAGAATTATGAATTTGCCGCTGTTAAATCTGCCAGTATCTCTCTAATGAGATTTATGAGACCATTAATTTTACTTACGCTATTAATTAGTGTTTTAAATTTTTTATTTCTGAATTATGTGTTTCCATATGCTACACTAAAACAAAAAAATTTAACCAACAATATTAAAAAGAAAACACCAGCTTTAGCTCTGATACCAGGAAGTTTTAATTCAGAAATCCCAAATTATCAAATTAAATTTGATGAAAAATACGGTGAAGAACAAAACTTACTTAAAAAAGTTCTTATTTATGATCTATCATCTAACAAAGGGAATAAGAAAATAATTACTGCAGAAAGAGGTAAGATTATTAGTGAAGAAGGAAGTAAATATATGACTCTTGTTTTATACAATGGATATTATCATGAGGAACATGTCACCAAAAGGCGTAATTTTAAAACTATCAATAAAATGCCTGCATCAAATGCTAATTTTAAAGAATATGCATTCAATATTGATATTTCTAAATTTACTGATGACGATTTAGAAGAAGAAAAGTACACTAAAAGCTTTAATATGCTTAGTTTACGTCAACTAAAAGACACTATTCCTATAATGAAAACATCTTATGATGAATACATAAATTCAAAAGCCAAAAGTATTTATATAAAAATATATGCAAAGGACCTTTACCTTAAAGATGATACTTTAAGTACAACTAAATTAGCACCAATAATATTAGACAATTATAAGTTAAATGATAAAATAAGTATTTTAAATACAACTATTAATAAAGTTAAGACTACCAAGAAAAATATAAAAACAGATACTAAGAGTATTCAGTGGAAAAGAAAAAAACTAAATCTATATGATATAGAATTTCATAATAGAATAGCTTTTTCACTTTCATGCTTAATCTTGTTTTTCATAGGAGCACCTCTGGGTTCTATTATTAGAAAAGGAGGGTTTGGTTTACCAATGATACTTGCTATCTGTATTTATGTAATCTACTTTTTTGTAAATACATTTGGTAGAAATTTAGCAGAAGAAAGCTCACTTTCTGCTATTTTAGGATCATGGATCTCTACTATAACTATGATTCCATTTGCTTTTTTCTTAACTAGAAGAGCCTCAAAAGGAGTGGGATTATTTAATATTGATGTATTTTTACAACCATTATTAAAGATCATAAATAAATCAAAAACTTCTGAATAAATAGACAAAATGAATTCTACAATGACCAGCCATAAAAAAATCCAATTAAATTCAATACAAGAAGCAATACAAGATATAAAGGATGGAAAAATCATCATTGTTGTAGATGATGAGAATAGAGAAAATGAAGGAGATTTTGTAGCTGCTGCTGAAATGGTGACTCCAGAAATGATTAATTTCATGGCTACTCACGGACGTGGTTTAATTTGTGCTCCCTTAACAGAAAAGCGCTGTAAAGAATTAGAATTAGAGATGATGGTTAATAACAATACCGATCCAATGGAAACAGCTTTTACTGTTTCTGTAGATTTACGTGGAAAGGGAGTTACTACTGGTATTTCTGCTTCCGACAGAGCTAAAACTGTAAAAGCGTTAATAGCCCCAGATACAAAATCTTTTGATCTAGCTAGACCTGGTCATATCTTTCCATTAAAGGCAAAAGAAGGTGGTGTTTTAAGAAGAACAGGACATACAGAAGCAGCTATAGACTTTGCTCGTTTAGCGAATCTGCAACCTGCTGGATTAATTGTTGAAATCATGAACGAGGACGGAACCATGGCGCGACTTCCTCAATTAGTAAAAGTAGCTAGTAAATTTAATATAAAAATTGTCTCTATTGAAGATCTAGTAGCCTACAGGATGGAACATGATTCTTTAATTGAAAAAAAAGAAGATTATACAATTTTGACCAGATTTGGAGATTTTAGATTGCGTGCCTATCAACAAACAACTAATAATCAAGTTCATATTGCCCTTACTAAAGGTATTTGGAAATCAGATGAAGCTATTTTGACAAGGGTAAATTCTACATTAGTTAATAATGATATTTTAGGAACTCTTACAAATAATGCTGATAAAAAACTAGACCAGATGTTTCAAGCCATAAATGAAAATGGAAAAGGAGCTATATTATTTATCAATCAGCAAAATCAAGCTCAAAATTTATTAAACCGATTACATATCCTGAGAGAAAATCAAGCAAAAGGAGAAATGAAAGCCCCAGTAATGGCGATGGATAATAAAGATTTTGGAATTGGAGCTCAAATTTTACATGATTTAAATATTAGTAAAATTCAATTAATGACCAATACAAAACAAACAAAACGTGTAGGTATGATAGGTTACGGATTAGAAATTATTAACTATGTGAAATACTAAAAAACAACTCTTATAATTATCAACTATAGAATTGTACCTATTGTTAATTCTATAGGTATTTTATCTTTTTCAAACCACCTTGAAGAAAAAATACCTTTTAGAGTTATTGTAGTATCTATAACTTCTATCCAACTCCCCTCTCGCAAACCTAATACAGGAGTTTCGTTGTAAGAATGAAACTCTTTGATTCTTGTTTCTCGTGTTTCACCCATATGATTAGAGTTTGAGACTGGATCTAAATAATGTGCATTAATATTAAATGGGATCACTCCTAGGGTAGTAAAACTGGGTGGATAAACTATAGGCATATCATTTGTATTCATCATAGATACTCCACAAATATTACTCCCGGCACTCGTTCCTAAATAGGGTATTCCTCTCTCTAAAGTTTTAGAAAGAATAGGCAGAAGATTTTTTTTATATAACTGATTTACCAATTCAAATGTATTTCCACCACCAGTGAAAATTGCCTCAGCATTTTTAACTGCTTCTATAGGGTTTTTAAATTCATGAATTCCCTTAACATCAATTCCTATCTTTTTAAAAACAATAGCAGTTTTAGATGTATACTCATTATAAGAGATACCGCTAGGTCTTGCATAGGGAATAAATAAAACAGAAGATACACCGTTAAAAAAGGACAATAATGTTGGTAATAAATATTCTAAATAACCACTACCATGAATAGTAGAAGTGCTAGCGATTAAAAGTTTCTTCATAAAATCAAAAATACACAATGCAATCGTTAATTAACAAAACTTTATTGTATTAGTTATGGTATGTTAAATAAATGAATATTTTCTTTGTAATAGACCAATCATTAAAACAAATCTTGAAAAAATATATATTTCTATTTTTATTCTTGTTCATGTCTAAAGAGTTTATCGCTCAGGAAAAAAACTTTTTCTTGCACGGAATGTTAAGAGATTCTATAAATATTATAAAAGATGTTCATGTCGTTAATCTAAACATAGATAAAGGCACTTTTTCTAATGATTATGGGCAGTATCGTATTATTGCCAGATTGGGAGACACCTTAGAGTTTACCTCAATACAATATAAGACTATTACAAAAGTAATTACAGATCGTATTGTTTATTCAAAAAAAATGAATGTTATACTGATAAAAAAAAATTATGTGTTGGATGAAATTATTCTCAAAAATCACGACTTAACTGGTGAATTATATTCAGATCGGAGAAAAGTCCCTATAGATTCTATAGCAGGTATTTCAAGAGATATGAATGATTTAATTCTTGAACTTTCAGAAAAATCTAATCAAAATAATTCTAATAATAGGAATACCCAACAAAAGGGATTATCAAAAATTAGTGCTAAAAATACAGATCCAACAAAATCATTTAAAGGTATCGGGAGTATTATCAATTTAGGATCAAGAAATAAAAAGAAAGAAAGAATTAAAAGAATAACTTCAGATACATTTTCAACAAAAAATATTTTAAAAGACATAGGTAAATATTTTTTCGAAGAACTGAAAATTTCAGAAAATAATATTCCTATTTTTATTGATTATTGTAAACAATTTAATATTAAAAAATTGTATGAACAAGAAAAAATACTTCAGTTAATAAAATTATTAGAAGATAAAAGTAAGATGTTTTTAATGGAATTAAAAGAAAAGTAGCTCAAGCATAAGAATAATAAAATACTATGTTGTATTTTTATATTTAAAAAAATTGTGATAAAAAAACTACTCCTTATATTTTTAGTAATAAGTTCCTCCACCCTACTGGCACAAAAAGATAATTTTTGGCTGTACGGAAAACTTAAAGATTCTTTAGGAGTTGTAAAAAATGCTAATGTCATTAATTACAAAACTAATAAAGGAACTTTTTCTAATGATTTTGGAGATTACAAAATAATAGTTTCTATTGGAGACACCCTTAAATTTACTTCTGTTCAACATAAAACTGTATATCGCGTCATTAATAATTTTGTTTACAGGTCTGAAATTTTAGATGTCTTTTTGGTAGGATCTACTTATGAATTAGACGAAGTTGTGCTTAAAAGAAATGATCTGGATGGTTTTTTATCTCTAGATCTAAAAAAAACACCTGAAGATAGAAAGGGAGAAGCTTTAAAAAGAACATTGGATTTATCTAATGTAAATATGAATATTGTTTACAATGGCGATTACATAGATCAAAATGTAAAACCACCCATGAATAATGTTGATCCAATTGCTGCCTTTGCTGGAGCTGGAGGAAGTGTTAGTATTCCTTTTAAATACTCTCAAAAACTTTGGTCATTGAGAAAAGATATTGAATTTAAGAAAAAATTTCCTAAGATGTTAATTAGTGAATTTGGAGAAACCTTTTTCGAAAATGATCTTAAGATACCAATGGATAGATATTATAATTTTTTAGAATATTGCAATCCTCTAGGTATAGAAAACCTATATAAACAAAATAGAAAAATAGAATTAATTAATATTCTAAAAAAAGAAAGTATCGGTTATTTAATACTAATAAAAAAAGAAGGATAAATTTTTAATTTTAGTTCAATATTTTCATGTCTTTATCAAAAAAAATAGCACTCTTATTTTTACTTCCTCTCATAGCATTTTCTTCTCATAAATATTATTTAAGCCTAACACAAATAGAGTACAACAAGAAAAAACAGAGTTTAGAAATTATCATCAATGTATTTATGGATGACATTGAGATTGCTTTAAACAAAGATTATAATATTGATTTAAAACTTACTACTAAAGATGAACTAAAAGATACTGATGTTTATTTTAAAAAATATTTAGACAAAAAAATGAAGTTTACTATAGATAATAAGAATATTAAATTCAATTATATTGGAAAAGAATACGAAGGAGATTTAGTCTATTTTTATTTAGAAATAGACGGTATATATAACCCAACTTCATTAGAAATTTCAAATTCATTACTCTTACCATATTTTGAACAACAACAAAATATTGTGAAATTTAAAAATGATAATAAAATACAGAGCAAAATCCTAACTAAAAACAATAATAAAGCTTTGTTAAATTTTTAATATTTTTCATAAATCATAGACACTTATTATTACTTTCATTCAAATTTTAAAAATAAAACAAAATCATATGAAAAAATTAGCTTCTTTAGCTTTTAGTTTTTTATTTATTACAACTTCTGTATTAAGTCAAGATGTACTAAAAAAAGTTCAAAAAGGTCATACAGATCAAAATAAATTTAGACAATTAAAAGACGTACTTCCAACCCCAAATAATAGAAGAACTGCTTCTGGGGCTCCTGGTTACGAGTACACGCAACAAAAAGTTGACTACGTAATGGATATAGTTATAGATGAAGATAAAAATCTACTTACAGGAAACGAATCTATTACCTATCATAATAACTCCAAGGATTACCTAGAGTATTTATGGGTTCAATTAGACCAAAATATGAGAGCTCCAGATTCAAAAACTCCTTTAGCAAAATCAGAAGATCTAGGAAATACTGCTTTTAATGGTCCAGCAACTTTCACTAAAAATAATTTAACGAAACCAGCCGATTTTGGTTTTAAAATTCAAAAAGTTAACAATGCAACTGGTAGTTCTCTTTCATACACAGTGAATAGAACCATGATGAGAATAAATCTTCCTAAGCCCTTAGCCCCAGGGAATACTTTTGAGTTCAGTATTCAATGGAACTATTTAATAAATAATTCTGTTACTGATGGTGGAAGATCTGGTTTTGAACTATTTACTGACGGAAATAAAAACTTTACTATTGCTCAATTCTTTCCACGATTAGCAGTGTATGATAATATAGAAGGATGGCAAAATATGCAATTCTGGGGACGAAGCGAATGGGCCTTAGAATTTGGAGATTATGATGTGAAAATAACTGTTCCTGCTGATCATATTGTTGATGCTACGGGAGAATTACAAAACGAAAAGAAAGTACTCACAAAAGAACAGCGAACCCGTTTCGAAAAAGCAAGAACATCTTTCAAAGATCCTGTGTTTATTGTAACTCAAAAAGAAGCTGAAAAAGCAGAAAAATTAAAATCAAAAAAGTCTAAAACATGGCATTTTAATGCAAAAAATGTAAGAGATTTTGCATTTGCTTCTTCAAGAAAATACATTTGGGATGCTATGGCTGTAAATATTAATGGGAAAACCATCATGGCAGTTTCATTATATCCAAAAGAAGGAAACCCTTTGTGGGAAGAGCATTCCACCAGAGTAGTTGCCAATACCTTAGAAGAATATTCTAAAATGACTTTTGATTACCCGTATAGTAAAGCAATCTCTGTTCATGCAGATAGACAAGGCATGGAGTATCCAATGATTTGTTTTAATTATGGAAGACCACAGCCAGATGGAACCTATTCAGAAAGAACCAAAAGAGGAATGATTGGTGTAATTACTCATGAAGTAGGACATAATTTTTTTCCTATGATTGTGAATTCTGATGAGCGTCAATGGACTTGGATGGACGAAGGAATTAACTCATTTGTTGAGATTTTATCTGAATTAGATTATGACCCTAATTTTTTCACAGGAAACCTACCTAAAGATATTGTGAGATATATGAGTATGGATCAAAACAATCTATCACCAATTATGTCTCAAGGTGATTACGTGAAGAATTTCGGACCTAATGCCTATACAAAACCTGCTGCAGGATTATATATGCTTCGTCAAACTATTATGGGACCAGAATTATTCGATTACGCTTTTAGAACATACTCTAAGCGTTGGATGTTTAAACATCCGAGTCCTGCTGATTTCTTTAGAACCATGGAAGATGCATCTGCAATGGACCTAGATTGGTTTTGGAGAGGATGGTTCTATACTACAGATTATAATGACATTGGTGTAAAAGATGTGAAAAAATTTTATTTGACAGACCAACCTACGGATGCTGCCAAACAATTGGCAAAAAAATACAATATGAATTTGGCCGATTACGAAGGTAAACTCGTTTTCTTTGAGGAAGAGAAAGAGGCTGTACCTGTAAATTCTAAAAAAGCAAACGATATTGATGTTATTAAAAATCATTTGGCAACTTTAACTGAAGATCAAAGAGCTATTCTAAAAGAAGCTCCAAACTTCTTCTATCAGGTTACATTTGAAAAACCAGGAGGTCTAGTAATGCCAATTATTGTAGAATTAGAATATGTAGATGGCACTAAAGAACGCCATACATTTCCTGCACAAATTTGGATGAAAAATGACGAAGAGGTTACCAAAGTTTTTAGAACAACACTAGCTATTAAAAAAATTACCTTAGATCCAGATTTAGAAACTGCAGATATTGATACTTCAAACAATAGTTGGCCCAAAAAAGACGATTCTAAGTTTGATAAGTTTAAACAGAAAATGAAAGGATAGTCAATCCAAAAATAACTCTTATAAAACATAAAAGCCCAACTGAAAATTTCTGTTGGGCTCTTTAATACCAAGTTTACTGAATTTTTATAATTAATCTAACAATCTTAATCATTATCACTAATTTAACAGCTGTTAAAAATTAAATTTAAAAAAATGAAGAAATTAACGTCTATTGTACTTTCAATGCTGTTTGTATCAGCCATCATTCATGCACAAGATAATCTTACTGAAACCCAAAAAGGTCATACAAATCAAAATAAATTTAGACAACTTAAAGATGTATTGGCAACACCTAACAACCAACATACGGCCTCTGGTGCGCCTGGGGTAAAATATACCCAGCAAAAAGTTGATTATGTTATGGATATTATTTTAGACGATGATAAAGAAACAATTACTGGAAGTGAAAAAATCACCTACTTCAATAATTCTGAAGATACATTGAGTTATTTATGGTTACAATTAGATCAAAATATGCGAGCAGCAGACTCTAAAACTCCAGATATTACACCCTCTAAAATACCCACAGAAACAAGTAAAACCAGATTTGAGAGTGCTTATGTAGACAAACCTTTTGATGGTGGTCATCATATTATGAGTGTTACCAATTCAGATGGTAGTGATTTATCATACACCATCAATCAAACCATGATGAGAGTTAATTTACCTAAACCCCTAGCCTCTGGTGAAACATTTGTATTCAATATAAACTGGTGGTATAGAATTAATAATCATAGAAAAAATAGAGGTAGATCTGGTTTTGAGCATTTTCCAAAAGATGGGAATAACAACTATGTAATTGCTCAGTTTTTTCCCAGACTTTGTGTGTATGATAATGTTGAAGGATGGCAAAATGACCAATTTTGGGGAAGAAGTGAATTTGCTTTAGAATTTGGAGATTACACAGTAGATATAACTGTGCCTGCAGATCATGTAATGCAAGCAACGGGTATTCTACAAAACGAAAAGGAAGTATTGACTAAGAAACAGCAGAAGCGTTTGGCAGAGGCCAAAAAAACGTATGACAAACCAGTATTAATTCATACACAAGAAGAAGCTATAATTGCGGAAAAGAATCGATCTAAAAAAACTAAAACTTGGAGATTTTACGCAAAAAATGTAAGAGATTATGCTTTTGCTACTTCTAGAAAATTTATTTGGGATGGAATGGCCGTAGATATTAACGGGAAATCTGTGATGGCCTATTCTTTGTATTCAAAAGAAGCCAATCCTCTTTATGGAGACCACTCTACTTTGGCTACTGTACAGACTTTAAAAACATATTCTAAATATACATTTGATTATCCATATCACAAAGCAGTTTCTGTTGACGGACAAATGGGAATGGAATATCCTCAAATGGCATTCAATCCTGGAAGACCTGATTTACCAGACGGAGGTTATTCTGATAGAATGAAATACAGAATGATTAAAGTAACAATTCACGAAGTGGGACACAACTTTTTCCCAATGATTATTAACTCTGATGAACGACAATGGACATGGATGGATGAGGGATTAAACTCATATTTGGAAATGTTAGCAGAATTAGCATATGATAAAGATTTTCCTATGAGAAGAGGACTTCCAAAAAACATTGTTGATTATATGAATGGAGATCAATCTCAAATAGCACCTATTATGTCTAAAGGAGACAATGTCTATAGTTTTGGAAATAATGCTTACGGAAAACCTGCAACAGCTTTATGGATTTTACGAGAAACTATCATGGGGGAAGAATTATTTGATCATGCTTTTAAAACCTACGCACAACGATGGATGTTTAAACATCCAACACCTGCAGACTTTTTTAGAACAATGGAAGATGCCTCAGGGATTGATTTAGATTGGTTTTGGAGAGGATGGTTTTATACCACAGATGTCACGGACATTGGTATTAAAAATGTAAAAAAATTCTATGCTAAATCTACGAAACAAGAGAAAGTGAAATTTATAGAAGACTCTACAAAAGGTCTTTTATTTAATGAGGAAAGTGCCACAAAGGCAAACGGAAAATTTTTTTATGAAATTACGTTTGATAAGCCTGGCGGTCTAGTAATGCCAATAATAGTAGAGTTTACTTATAAGGATGGCACTAAATCTAGGAAAACCTATCCTGCTCAAATATGGAGGTATAATGATACTGAAATTACAAAGGTTATTAATTCCAATAAAGAAATATCAAATATTACAATTGATCCTGATTTAGAAACAGCAGATGTAGATACATCTAATAATAATTGGCCAAAGAAAAAAGACTCTAGGTTTAGTAAATTTAAGAATAAAATTAAAGGATAATCTATTTAACTTTTAACCCAATAAAAAAGTCTCATCAATGAAGTTGAGACTTTTTTATTGTAGATTATTTTAATAATATATTAGTTTTTGTTTCTAAAAACAAGCCAGCATCCAATTAATATTAGTGGAATACTCAAAACTTGCCCAGTATTAAGAGCGTTAAGAATCCAATCTTCTCTACCTTCTATCTGCGCTTCTTTAAAGAATTCTATAAAGAATCTTGCGGACCATAATCCAATCATAAATATACCAAACAAGAATCCTGTTTTTTGTTTTTTATCAGTTTTCCAATAAAACTTCCACAAAATAAAGAATAAAATTAAATAGCTAAGCGCTTCATATAACTGAGTTGGATGCCTTGGTAACATTTCAGCATCAGAAGATTTAAAAATAACTCCAAAATTAGACCCTGTTGGTTTGCCGTAAATTTCTGAATTGAAAAAATTTCCAAGCCTAACAAAAGCGGCTCCCAAAGCAGAAACAATTGCCATTCTATCTAAGATAAAAAGCAATGGTTTTTGTAAATGTTTTTTGCTATACCAATACATGGTTATAATAATAGCTATTGCAGCTCCATGACTTGCAAACCCTGTATATCCAGTAAATTTCCATCCCTCTATTAATCCAAAAAACGCAGTCTCTCCTGCTATTCTTTTGAAGGGTAGTATAATTTCTAAAAGATTATTTTTATAATAATCCCAGCTATAAAAAAATACTTCTCCTAATCTCATTCCTGCGAGCATAGAAATAAAAGTATACATAAAAAGTGTGTCTAATTTTTCAATAGGAATTTTATCTTCAAGATAGATTTTTTTCATCAATTTTAAGCCCATTATAAAGGCTGCAACAAACATTAAACTATACCAACGAACGGTAAAGAAACCTAAATCTATTCCTAACGATGGATCCCATGTAATGGCTAAAAAATTCATATTTTTTTTATATTTCTAAAATAGGTGTAAAAATGCTTTTATTTATTTTTTTT